>Ga0123354_10001111_pt1 | contig 31280 bp, 35 predicted proteins | sample TergutLab28metaG_2_FD_97872 | JGI IMG/M metagenome (GOLD analysis project Ga0123354, IMG submission 97872) | Labiotermes labralis P4 segment gut microbial communities from Petit-Saut dam, French Guiana - Lab288 P4 | ecosystem: Host-associated > Arthropoda: Insects > Digestive system > Gut ... | reverse complement strand
TCAGAACACCCAGCATCACGCGCTCGTTTAAGGCGCGTACGACCGGCAGGCTTAATCGCTCAGTCAAGCGAGCGGTCAATCCGTTCTATGGCAAGAAGGGTGTCGGGCTGGTCCGCCAGCCAAAGCGCGCTGTGCACAACGCCGTCTATCACCGGACAACTCTGAGCATCTGGGACATACTGCGCAAGGGACGCTGAGTTCCGTGTCTCGCGTCTGTTTCAGGGATGTCATACCCCTCAGCTATAATGGATACATAAATGAAAGCGGCTTGCCAGGGGTCGAATATACTTCCCGCGAGAATATTGTTCAACATGTGGAAAATATCTATGTGGACCAGGAACTTCTCCAAGATCGAACCTGTAAGGATTTCTTACAGGTTCAAATGGAGGGCGCGCGGCAAGTCAAACGTAAACGCACCTACTATAATCTCGATATGATTCTTTCGGTAGGGTATAGAGTGCGATCAAAAACAGCCACTCAATTTCGCCAGTGGGCGACTCGCGTACTTAATGATCATCTGGTGTTGGGCTATACGATCAACCAACAGCGCTTAGACCAACTCAATCAGGTGCTGAGCATCGCATCGCGTGCTCTTGAACCACCCGGCGGAGAAAGACCTGATGTGCGCGCTGGTGATGAATATGTTAACAGCTTGATCGAGAAGATGAGCGAAGGTAAGTAGGCACTCAGTCACAGGCGCTTATTGCTTGATAGCGTCCAGCCATTCGCTGTAACCCTCGGCTTCCATCTTTGCTAATGGCACGAAGCGCAGAGCAGCGCTGTTGATGCAGTAGCGCAGGCCGCCTTGCTCGGTGGGGCCATCGTTGAAGACATGGCCCAGGTGGGCGTCGGAGTCGGCGGAGCGCACCTCGGTCCGCCCACGTACCAGGCTGTGGTCAGGCGCCTCTGTCAGCAGATCGGGAGCCAGGGGGCGCGCAAACGCGGGCCAACCGCAGCCACTCTCGAACTTGTCGCTTGAGGCAAAGAGCGGGGTTCCGGTGATGACATCAACGTAAATGCCCGGCTCGAAGCACTGGTCGTAGGCGCCAGTAAACGGAGGCTCGGTCGCCGACTGTTGCGTCACGGCATATTGTAGGGGCGTCAACTGCCGGATGAGCTCCAGAAGTTGAGCTTTGCGGGCGACGGTGGCAAACGCCCGGGGATCAATGTGGCAGTAGCCGCCGGGGTTCTTGTCCAGATAGTCCTGATGATAGTCTTCAGCCGGATAGAAGTTGACGAGCGGTTCGACCTCGATGGCCAGCGGGGCGGCGTAGTGTTGCTGCAGCTGGGCAAGAGCTGTGGTGATAATTGCAAGATCATCTTGGGTACTGGATTGCCGCGTCGCAGCTTCTTTGCTCCCCGTAATGACAGAAGAGGAACTGGCGCCGTCATAGTAGATCCCGGTGCGGTACTGGGCCCCGACGTCAGCACCCTGCTGGTTGACCGCGATCGGGTCGATGACCTCGAAGAACAAGTCGAGCAGATCGCGCAGGGGTAGTACCTCCGGGTCATAGCTGACTCGCACCGCCTCTGCCGCGTGCGTCGCACTGCTGCAGACCTGCTCGTAACTGGGCGCATCGACCACGCTGTTCGCATAGCCTGCATGGGTTTCCAGGACGCCGCCAATCAGCGACAAGTACTTCTGGACGCCCCAAAAGCAGCCGCCCGCCAGCACGATAGTTTTGCTCTCAGCCATCATCGATCACACTCCCTCTTACAGAGTACTCCTGATATACAATAGAGGAAACGAGAGGAGCAGGATGGTTGTCATATTTGGCATAATCTGCGTCATTGTGTTCTGTGTAGGGCTCTCTGATGGCCACCGGCGCCGGCAGGCACGCAAGACACGCAAGGATGCGCGCAGCGATCAGGCGCAACAATCTCTAAGGAATATGGCGCTATCCCAGGACTTGGACCGGCAGATCCGGCAAGAGACCGAAGACGTGAAGCACTCCGCCAAATAGATCAGTTATTGTAGTACAATATACTACATCGAGTAATACTATGTCATACAAGGAGTACTATCATGGCGGTGATACAGGCGCGACTTTCAGACGACGAGGCGAAGTTTATTCGTGACTATGCCCAAGCGAGCGGGGTGTCGACATCGATGCTCATCCGTGACGCAGTGTTCGAGAAGATCGAGGACAGTCTTGATCTGGCGCTCTACACCAAAGCGATGAAGCAGCATGAGACAGATCCCGATCCTGTCAGCTTTGATATGATGATGGAACTTATCAATGGCTAAGTACTCGGTCCTCTTTGAGAAAGCCGCACAGAAAGCGCTCCGAAAGATGGACAAGAGCCAGGCCAACATCATCATGGCCTGGATCAAGAAGAACCTTGAGGGTACCGATGACCCCCGACGCTATGGCAAGCCGCTTGTGGCCGATCAAAAGGGAAAGTGGCGCTACCGCATCGGCGATTATCGCCTTATCTGTCACATTTACGACGCCGATATTGTTGTGCTGGTTCTTGATATCGGTCACCGCCGCGAGGTGTACCGCTAGCATAAATCGTCCAATCACTAATTGGACGATCGTGAGAGATCTTACTTCAGCTCCTGGGCGACGGGGCATTTCTGGGCGAGTGCTTTGTCGAAGGTCCAGAGGGGGGTCGCCTCTTGGATGCGGGCGATCTCTGCCAGATAGCAATCCTCAAATGAGAGCGCCTGGTTGCGCCGGTAGAGCTCGATCGCAGAGGGAAACACCGTGCGATTGCAATAGAAATTGCCGCGGCTCATGAGCGCTGTGACCATCTCGGCTATCTGATCGCGCGTGAAGCCGTAGTGGCGTTCCAGGACAAAGACGTATTCGATGATCGCGGTGTCAGAGATAGTGAATTTCTTGCCGGGCGCCTCCACCAGGCGTTTTGCCAGCTCGAACTGTGCGGGGATGTCCTTGAGGTAAAGGCGCAGCAGGATGTTGGTGTCGAGTGATTCGCGGCCCATGGCTCAGATCCTCGGCTCACGTTGGCTGTAGAAGTCAGAGGCATTCTCGAGCGGCTTGACGCCGGGTTTGATGAATGAGGTGAAGCGGTCAGCCTGCTCGTCGATCGTCTTGGCACGCTTCAGGCGGATCTCCTGCGACTTCTCATCATAGCGCACAAAGAACTGATCTCCGGTCGAGACTCCCGCTTGCTTGCGGATGTTGGCCGGAACAACAAATTGCCCCTTGCTCGATAAGGTGATGCTGGTCATGATATCAAATCCTTTTGCTTTAATGTATGTCTTACTTATTAGTATATCTTACTTAAAATAGAGTAGGAAAATCTTCATACAAGTGAGTTCAATCTTTAAAAGACAAGGGGTAGGATAGAAGAGTGAATGCGAAATCAATGAAATATCATCTGCGTTTCATGGCTGCCTATATCATCGTGGTCTATGTGCCGTTCGCGGTCGCGCTGATGCTCAGTGGCCAGAACGTCGGTCAGGTGTCGCTCTCGCGTATCGCCTGGCAACATGGAGGGATGACCTGGATGATCCTGTTTGGCCTCCTGACGCTCCCGTTCATGCTCTACCTGGTCTACTACTACGTGCGGGCCGATCGCCGGCGCGCCAAGACCATCCTGGTCACGATACTTCTGGTTGCGGGCGTTATTTTGTTCATGGGCATGTTCCTGCCTGACCGCGGCTCGGATCTGCTCGCGCACCTGCACTTCTATTTTGAGGACAACGCTTCGCTTGTGGTCATGCTGGCGATCACGGGGATGGTGGCGCACTATTGCGCCACGGGCGGCAGCGACCAGAGGACTCAGCGCATCTCGTTAGGAGTCGGCTACGGGCTGTTCGCTGCCGCGGCCTGCAGTGTGTATCTTATGAGGGTGACCTGTGCGGCGTTTGAGGTGGGGCTCAGCCTGGGCGCCATGGTCACGCTCTGCCTCATCAATCGCTGGATAAGCTTAAGTCCCCGAGGTGATCGCTGAGCGTGTGAGCGAGCTGAGCGCTAAGCCGCCGCTCGCGTTTACGAGCTGCGGGTATGCCGCCGCCGTTTCTTGGGGTGGTGAGCGGCGATAACCTGCTCGTAGTGTTCCAGCACCTTGCCAGCGGTGTTATCCAGCGAGTACTGACGGGCACAGGCGAGCGCTCCCTCAGACAGATGCGCGCGCAGGCTCGCATCACGGGCGATCCTGACCAGATTGTCGCTGAGCTCGCCCGGTTCAGGGGCAGCCCCTAACAGCCCGCACACCCCTTCGATCACCGTGTCGGCAATGCCGGGCGAGGTGATCGCGACCACGGGCAGGCTTGCGGCCATGGCCTCCAGCACGACCAGGGGGTGCACCTCGCTGACCGATCCGGTCACAAAGACATCGGCGAGTGCTTCCAGCGCGGGGAGCTCGTTGTAAGGTAGCTCGCCGGTAAAGATCACCTGGTCGGAGTGTGAGCTCTCCAGGGCGCGCTCGCGGCAGGCGTCCAGATCCTTGCCGCCGCCGATCACGAGCAGTTTGGCCTGAGGCAGGTCGCGCGCGGCGCGGAGAAACTCGTCGAAGAGGTAGTCGGTGTTCTTCTCGGGCGACAGCCGCCCTACGTAGCAGAAGACCACATCATCAGCGGCGATGCCCAGCTGTTCGCGGCTGTAGGCGCCGGGATGGGGATGCGCAAAGGCCTCGATATCGATGCCGTTGGGGATGGTCACGGCCAGCGGGTAGTCAGCGAAGTCCGCCAGCCATTGGGCGATCGAAGCGCTGGGACAGATCACGAGATTGCTTGCCACCACCACCGACTTCAGCATGCTCGCCAGCACCGCGTAGCGCGGCGCCTGGGGAATCAAGGACCCGTAGGCGTCACTGTAGATGTCATAGCGGGTGTGGTTCGTGAATACGAGCGGCAGGTCATAACGCTTGACATAGGGCAGCATCATCCGGCCGCTCTGGAAGGGGTGGTGCACATGCACCAGGTCGAGCGTCGGTAAAAGGTCGCGCGCCTCCTTGCCATAGACCATAGAGAAGCTCCAGCCGCTCTTGCCCCAGGGCAGCGCAAGGCTGCGGATCACGTTAGGCTCGTCGTCGGGGTAGTTGCGGTTGCCAAAGGTAAAGAGATAGACTTCGTGGCCTTGCTCTTCGAAGTAACGCTTGTAGAGGCGAATGTGGTTGGTCACTCCGCTGATGTAGGGGAGGTAGGCATCTGCAAACAACCCAATCCTCATTACGTTTCCTCTCGATCCGTCTGGCGTCGTTCCCGTAGGACTCGCGGGCGTAAAGCCCGCAATGACGTGGCTTCGGGTTCCTATTATATACTGGGAATATCGATTCTCATACAGCTTCAAGGAGTATCCATGTCCCTTTCTATCGGTATCGTCGGCCTGCCCAATGTGGGCAAGTCCACCTTGTTCACCGCGCTCACAAAGAACTCGGTGCTGGCGGAGAACTACCCGTTTGCCACGATCGAGCCCAATGTGGGCATCGTTGCGGTGCCGGACGGACGCCTGATCAAGCTGGCCGAGCTCGTGCGTCCCAAAAAGATCGTGCCGGCCACCGTCGAGTTCGTCGACATTGCGGGCCTGGTCAAGGGAGCAAGCGCCGGCGAGGGCCTGGGCAACCAGTTTCTGGCCAACATACGCGAGACTGACGCGATCGTCGAGGTTGTGCGCTACTTCGAGGATGGCAACATCGTGCATGTCGATGGCAAGGTCGATCCGGTAAGCGACGCGGAGACGATCAAGATCGAGCTGATCCTGGCAGACCTTGGCACAATAGAGCGCACGGTAGCGCGCCTGGAGAAAGAAGCCAAAAAAGACAAGGCGAACGCGCCCCGACTGGAAGCCGCGCGTAGGCTGCAGGCGCATCTGGAGGCAGGACACCGCGCGCTCAGTTGCCAGCTGAGCGACGAGGAGCAGGCCTTAAGCGCTGACTTCCACCTGATGACTGCCAAGCCACTGCTCTACGTGGCCAACATTGACGAGTCGCAGATCGGCGCTGACCTGGCCGCCCTTGACGGACAGGCGCCGATCCCGATCTGCGCGAAGACCGAGTCCGAGCTGGCAGAGCTGGACGCCGATGAGGCCAGCGAGTATCTGGCAGAGCTTGGCCTGACCGAGCCCGGGCTTGACGTGCTGGCACGCGCAGCCTATAAGCTCCTGGGCCTGCAGAGCTACTTTACGGCGGGCGAGCCCGAGGTTCGCGCCTGGACCATCCCGGTTGGCGCGAAGGCGCCGGCGGCGGCTGGCGTTATCCATACGGACTTCGAGCGGGGTTTTATTAAGGCCGCGGTCGTCAGCTACGGTGACTATCTGCGCTACGCAGGCGAGAAAGGCGCGCGCGAAGCGGGGCGCCTGCGCCTGGAAGGCAAAGAGTATGTGGTAGCTGATGGAGATGTCATGCACTTCAAGTTCAATGTGTGAAAACGAGTCTCGAATCATCAGGTTGTAGTACAATATAGCCTGTTTAGTATGCTTTTCTTGGCAAAGGAGGATGACATGTCAGATGCGAGTGGCGTTGCCGCTTCAACACCTCAAAGTGCTGGTAAAACTGGTGGCGAGCCTCATGCGATGAGCCCTTTCATGAAGGTTCTCATTGTCATCGCTGCTGTGGTCGTGGTGTTGGCGCTTGTCATCATGTTCGTGTTCACTTCTCACCAGTCTGCGCTGCAGAATGAGGCTAATCGCGAGGCGGCGGCCCAGCAACAGCAGAACGCCGGATCACAGTCGCTCACAAATACTGAGGGGACCGTTGGTCCGATCAAGGTCATCGATACGCCGCTCTATAATCGCGAGAACGCGGCCTTTGGAAAGACGGGGAATGGGCCAGAGTCGGTCATCACGAATGCTGAAGTCGACGTGCCTCCTTTGAACTCGACCGACAACAATTAAGGCAGGGAGATCATGGGGCGCTATCGGGCGCTGACCCCGCGCGCCGCATTACAACTTGCAGCTCCGCCTACGTGGGTGGCCTCTATTGGGCCTGTTCTGGTTGGTGGCCTTGCGGCCTTCGCCCTGAAGGCCGACGTCCTGACCGACACGGCCACCAGGTTTGTTCACCGTCCGTTTCTGTCCGGGACCCTGCATCTGCCGATCTTTTCTTCACGCTTTCTGGTGCTCTGGTTTTTGATGTTGGTTTGTGCGGTCGCGGCACAGTCAGCGGCTAATACGCTCAACGACTATAAGGACTATGTTGCCGGTACCGACACTGAGGAGAACTGTGTCGATACCACTGATGCGAGCATCATCTACAATCAACTGGAACCCCGTACGGCGCGCAACTTCGGCATTGCCTGCCTGGTCGTAGCGCTGGGCGCTGGCATTGCGGTGGCAGTGATGTCGTCGCTCTGGTTGCTTCTGATTGGCGGTGTGGGAATTCTCGCACTGCTGAGCTACTCATACGGGCCTTCTCCGGTCAGCTATCTCCCGCTGGGCGAGGTGATCAGTGGGCTGACCTTTGGGTTGCTGATCGCCATGGCGACCTTTATCGCCCTGACCCGCACGTGGAGCTGGTGGCTGCTGCTCCCTTGTTTGCAGCAGGTCATCAGCATCGGGCTTATTATGATGACGAACAATACCTGCGATATCGAGCGCGACATTGAGGCCGGACGCAAGACGCTGCCCGTGATGCTCGGGCGCAAGCGCTCGCTGGTCGTGATTGCGGCAGGCAACATGGTGGCGCTTGTGACGCTTTGGGTGTTCGCGCTCTTGTTGGGTGGCCTGTACAGCGTGCCGGTCATTATTTCCTGCTTTTTTGTCAGCCGCCTGTTCATGCGCTTCAGTACCCTGCGCTTCGATGCTCAGGATCGCCCGCAGGCCATGGGCACTTCGGTCAAGATGGCGCGCGTGTTAACGATCACGAACTGCGCCGTGCTGTTGTTGTTCGTCCTGTGGCATTAGGGAGATGACGATGCCCGATACCCTGCCGAAAACCCCTGAAACGCCGGATGCTCCGGACGCTCCGGACGCTCATGACGCCCTGGATATCCACGATATCCGCGCCAATGACGAGAGCCTGACTCCCGAAGCAAAACAGGAGCGGGTTTACGAGGTATTCCAGCAAATCAGCGGTGATTACGACCGCATGAATCGTATCATCAGCGCCGGACGCCAGGACGCCTGGAAGCGGGCGCTTATCAGCCGGGTGGCATCGGTCCATCCGCGGGTCGTGCTGGATGTGGCAAGCGGCACCGGTGACATAGCGTTGCAGCTGGCGCGCGCCCTGCCTCATGCCCGGATCGTAGCGAGCGACTTCAGCGAGAACATGCTGGCAGTCGCCGAGCGTCGCATCGAGGCAGCCGGGGTGGCAACGATCGAGATCAGCTGCCAGAATGCGATGCAGATGAGTTTCCTGGACGCGAGCTTTGATGCGGTGACCATCAGCTTCGGGCTGCGCAACATGCCGGACTACCAGCAAGTGGTCGCACAGTGCGTACGCGTACTGCGCCCGGCCGGGCTGTTTGCCTGCCTGGATGCCTCCTACCCGACCAATGCGTTGGTCAGGCCGTTCTTCCGGCTGTATTTCGCCCACCTCATGCCTTGGATCGGCCGGGTCTTTGCCAAAGCTCCCGCTGAATACCAATGGCTGGCGGACAGCACCGAGGCCTTCCTGACCAAAGATGAGCTGGCTCAGCTGATGCAAGACTGTGGCTTGGGCGCCGTGAGCTATCGGAGCTTCATGCTGGGGGGTGCGGCTCTGCACACCGGCGTCAAGGGGGTATCGGTTGTCGCAACGGCGCCTGCCCGGCAACGATCCGTCGTGACAGCGCCCGTGGGCGCTGGAGCAGCGTCAAGTGTGACAGCACTCCTCTGCGAGGGCACATGAGAAAGTTCTTTGGCTATACCAGCGCTGTGCTGGTCACACTGGTGATCTGGGCGGTACTGGCGTTACTGCTGCGCTCGCCGGCTTTGCCCTTGCCCACAACGGCCCTGGCGGCGTTTGTGCGCGATATCCCTGCTATGCTACCCGACGTGGGCATCTCGCTTGTGCGTATCGCGGTGGCGATTGCGGCGGGCACGGCGCTTGCCTTGCCGCTCGGGCTTGCCATCGGGCGCAGCCCCAAACTCGACACCCTCTTCACGCCGCTTACCTATCTGCTCTATCCCATCCCGAAGGTCGTGTTTCTGCCGGTGTTGCTTGTGTTGCTGGGACTGGGCAATGCGCCCAAGATCGTGCTTATCGGCGTCGTTATCTTTTTCCAGGCGCTCGTGACGACTCGTGACGCCGCGCATAACATCGATCCGGCGCTCATGGACACCATCCGGGCGATGGGAACCACCCGTTGGCAGAAAGTGCGCCTGGTCATCCTGCCGGCGGTCCTGCCCGACCTGTTCACGGCGCTACGCATCAACGTGGGAACTTCGATCGCCATTCTCTTTTTCGCGGAGTCGATCGCGAGTACGAGCGGCATCGGTGGCTGGATCAGTAACGCCTGGAGCATGCTTGACTACGAGGCGATGTTTGCAGGCATTATCGCGATGGCGATCCTGGGCGTGTTCCTGTACGAGGCGGTTGCCTTGTCCGAGCGCCTGTTGGTACGCTGGAAGTATGTGGGCGATCAGCAGGGGGTTGGTGGGTCGCTCGCCGACTCATAGAGTTACGGTGCTCTGTCGCTCTGCCTGAGGGTGTCAAACTACACTCGCCAATTCGTTCACGGGCATAGGCCCGCTCGCTCATGGCTCGTTTGTTTTCCTACTCAGCCAAAGTGACAGAGTTCCTCTTTCTTTTTGCAAAAGTATCGATAATTGGGATGCTACAATGGGAAGCTGAGAAAGAGAGGAGATTTTGTTTATGAAACGGATGATAGTACGGGTAAGCTCGCTGGTACTGGCGTTAGCCCTGATGGTGGCGCTTGTTGGTTGCGGGAATACCACGAAGGCAAGCTCGAAGGCATCGGCGCCGGTAGTCGTCAAGATCGGAACCTTGCAGACCGATGACCTCCTGGCGCTGTGGGTCGCGCTTGATAATGGCACGCTGAAGTCCGCAGGGCTCGATGTCCAGGTCACGACGTTCCAGTCCGCGCAGGAAGAAGTCGCGGCGATGACCGCAGGCAAGATCGATGGCATGATGACCGACATGGTGGTGCCGGTCCAGCTTAACGCGGCGGGTACGCCGGTCAAGGCGATCACGGTTTGCCAGACCGCTCCGGCGGGCATCATCGCAGGCAAGAACAGCGGTATTACGCAACTCAGCCAACTGGCGGGAGTTCCCACCGGGTGTTCGTCACCGACAGCCATGGAGTACATCTACGACACCGCGCTGAAGAACGCGGGTATCGCTGCCGACCAGATCAAAACGACCGAGATCAAGAAGATCCCCGTCCGCCTGCAGATGCTGGGCGCCGGTCAGCTCAAGGCGGCGGTCCTGCCCTGGACATTGTTCACGGCAGCTCAACTACAAGGCGGAGTCCCCCTGCTCGATCAGAAGCAGGCGGCGCCACTGACCTCGACCGTGCTTGTGTTTTCGCAGAAGTTCCTTGACACTAAAGACGCGGACAAGACGCTTACAACGCTTCTGACACAGTACAACAAGGGAGTCGATACCATCAACGCCGCGATCACGTCCGACCCGGCTCACTTCAGCTCATTGCTGATCAAGGAAGCAAAGCTGCCCGAGTCGCTTGCGGCCAAGTATCAGGTGCGTCAGTATTCTCAGGCAAGCGTGCCTGCTGCCGAGCAGTTCGAGAGCGTCGTGTCCTGGATGATGGATAAGGGTTACATCAAAAAGACCCAGGATGCCAGCACGCTCATCTATCAGGTGAAGGGCTTCAACTACTAGGCGCCGCGGGGGACTGTCCCTCTGTCACAAACTATCGATATATCAAAGATAGGGAGAGGTGCCCTGTCACTTCGCCTGACGAGGCGAACAAGTGAGTTTTGAGCGAGCGGGCTTGCGCCCGTGAACGAAAAACGAACGCAGTTTAACAAAGTCAGACGGAGCGACAGGGCACCGTAACTGTAATGGTGCCCCCGGCGCGAATCGAACGCGCGACACCGGCTTTAGGAGAGCCGTGCTCTATCCCCTGAGCTACGGAGGCACAGTAACCAGTATAAAGTAAGAGTTAAAAGCCCCGCAGTGATGCGGGGCTTTTGTAATGCGGTGCGCAGGCCTGTTCTATTGACCCAGACCAGAGTGCTCACACGACGCGCTCACGGAGAGCGCCTGCGGCGTAAAGCGCTTTACGGGGTGGCGGTAGGTTTAGCCTCATCGACGGTCAGTACGACATGGCTCCCTTTTGCGACCTGGCTCCCGACAGCCGGAGAGACCTGCACGACATTGCCGGTCATGTCGGTCCCCGCCCACACGATATCGCGTGTTGGGTCGCATACAAGGCCAGCGGCGGTGATCTTCTGGATAGCGGCCTGCCATTGCATGCTGATGACGTTAGGGATCGCGATCGTGTTCGCGCCTTTGCTGACAGTGATGGTCACCGTTGTACCTTTGGGGGTGGTGGTATTGGCAGGGATGCTCTGGCTGATGACCACGCCTGAGTTCACGGTATCGCTGAAGTCCTGCTGGACGTTCACTTTGAATCCGTTGCTCGTTAACAGGCTCTGCGCCTGGGCCTGGGTCTGGCCACGTACATCAGGTACCGTGCCCATCTCCTGGCCGAGCGATATGACGATGTGTACCGTTGAGCCTTTTGCAGCTTCGGTGTTCGCGGCAGGATTCTGACTCATGACCTTGCCTGCTGGCACATCCGGGCTATTGGCGGGGTCGTCGCTCTGGACAACAAACCCGGCGTCTTCCAAAGTTTTGGTGGCCGTTGCCTGATCCATCTTGCTCACATCAGGTACCGTGATCATCTGCTGGCCCAAGCTGACCACGACGTCCACCTTGGACTGCGGAGCGACTTTCTTGTTCGCAGCAGGATCCTGCTTCATGATCTGCCCTTTGGGGACGGTGGGTGAGTAGTCCTCGGTTTGCGCGCCAAGTCCGAGGTCCTGATCATTCAGCATCGTTGTAGCTTCAGCAACGGTCCTTCCGGTCAGGTCAGGTACCGTCTTTTGCCCCGAGCCCCCGAACCAACCGAGTGCGAAGCCGGCCGCCAGGATACCGGCGAGCAGGATTACGGCGACGATGATCCAGATCCAGGCTTTGCTCTTTTTCTTGTTGAACTGTTGATCGCCCAGGTCGCCCGAACGAACGCCAGATGTCGCGTTGCCTGCGTAGGGGTCAAGTTGCGGCATCACGGTCGTTTGCTGTCCCGAGGCTCCTGCTCCCATGGCGTCACTAGCAGGGACGCGTCCCAGAAGCTGAGTCTCATCACTGTTGCCAATACCAGCCGCAGCGGCTCCGGCAGCGGCGCCCAGGGCGCCCGCGCCAACGGCGGCGCCTGCCGCAACAGCTCCTGCGCCGACGATCGGCTCGTCACGGACGATACGGACCAGGTCAGCACGCATTGTTGACGCAGTCGAGTAACGGGAGCGCGGATCCTTGGCCATCGCATAGCCAATGACCATCTCAAGGTTCGGATCGATCTTCGGGTTGATACGCGAGGGGCGCACGGGTTGTTCGTTGACCTGCTTAAGCGCGGTAGCGATGGGGGTGTCTCCGTCGAAGGGCATCTTCCCGGTAGCGGCCTCGTAGAGCACGATCCCCAGCGAGTACAGATCGCTTGCGGGCGTCAACTGGCGTCCCTGCGCCTGCTCCGGACTCACATAGTGAGCGCTGCCGAGTACCGACCCGGTCTGGGTCAGCGTGGTGTTGCCGGCGCGTGCGATGCCGAAGTCCATGACTTTGACGTTGCGGTCGGCGGTTATCATGATGTTATGCGGTTTAATGTCGCGGTGGATGACGTCGTAGCCATGGGCGGTGGCAAGCGCGCTGCAGACCTGCGCGCCGATCTCTGCGACCTCTTTCGAGGGCAGGGGCCCGCGCTCGCGGATGATGGTTTTAAGATCAGTGCCGCGCACCAGCTCCATAACGATGTAATAAACATCGCCTTCCTGGCCCCAGTCATAAATGTTGACAATGTAAGGGCTGCTCAGGTTAGCAGCGGCCTGTGCTTCCTGGCGAAAGCGTGCAGTAAAGGCAGGATCGTGGGCGTAGCGTTCGTGCATGATCTTGACGGCGACATTGCGCCCCAGCGTCTCATCGACGGCGCGATAGACATCGGCCATGCCGCCAGTCCCGATCTTCTCGGTGAGTCGGTATCGTTGTCCTATCAAAGTCTCCTGCATGGTGGTATGCCTCTACTCTTTCGCTTTACTTCGTCTTATTATACAAGGTTCTTGTCATTCTTCATGCGTCTTTTATGGTTGGGTCGTGGTGGCTTTGGGCGGAGTTGCGACCGTCGCGGTCTGTGCGAGAGCGGTTCTCAGGATCAAACCCGCCATAGGCGCGGCACTCGGTGCATTTTTGCCTTCTCCTACCAACAGTATCGCGATGGCGACCCGGGGGTTATCAGCGGGAGCAAACCCGATAAACCAGGAGTTCGTGGGCCGTCCTTTGCCGACCTCCGCCGTGCCCGTTTTGCCCGCGACTTGCGCGCCGGGGACTTTTGCGCCGACGCCGGTCCCTCCGTTGACAACGGCGATCATCGCGGTTTTAACGCGCGCTGCCGTCGCCGGGTCGCAGGCGACGATCCAGCTCTGGGGAGTGGTGCGTCCTAAGATGTTTTCCGCGTCATGGGCGGCGCTGACATGGTCGACCACATAGGGGCGCATGATGGTCCCGTTATTTGCGATAGCGTTTGCGACCAGGCCCATCTGATAGACCGTCGCCTGGGGGCCTGCGGGTGAAGAGTGCTGGCCGACCGGCTGGCCGACACCGGCCCACGCGGTCTCCCAGGTGGTCATTTGCGCGGGGTCAGGCATGAGCGAGGTCTTGATGGGCAGGTCGAAGGGGATGGTCTTGTTGAAGCCGAAGGCCTCGGCCTGGGTGACGAGCTTGCTCGGCCCAAGTTTCACACTGATCTGCCCGAAGACGGTGTTGATCGATTTCTGCAGCGCGGTCACGGCGTTGACGTTGCCATAGCTGTAATGATCATAGTTCGTGACCGGTGCGTTACCGATGTTCATGCTGCCGGGCCCGGGGAAGGTATCAGAATCTGTGATGGCGTTGTTCAGGTAGGCGCCGGTCAGAGTCACGACCTTAAAAGTCGAGCCAGGCGCTAACAAGGTCTGACGGCTGCGGTCAAGCAGGGGCGCGTCCGTAGCGGATTGGAGTTGCTGCCAATCCTTCTCAACGGTGTTGGGGTCATAGTCCGGATGCGAGGTCGAGGCCAGGACCGCGCCGGTCTTTGGCTCAAACACTACCACGGCGCCGGTCGACGAACCCAGGGCTGATTCAGCGGCGTCCTGGACTTTCGAGTTAAGCGTCAGCACGACGTTGTTGCCGGTCACCGGGCGCGCTAACGCGCTATTGATAACGTCTTGCCAGTCGGCATAGCTCTGTCGCCCCGTCAGGGTGTCGTTCTGGTTCGCTTCAAGGCCAACCCGGCCATAGATCGTACTGTAATACCCTAACAAGTGCGACGCGAAGGCGCCCTTTGGATAGACCCGCTCGTAAGTGACCGTACTGCTTCCGGCCTTCTTGACGGGTTTCGAGTCGGCCAGGACTACATTGTCAGCGGTCAGTATCTTGCCTCGGGGATTGTGCGCCTCCGCCGCAAGATTACGGGTGTTGCCCGGGTGGTTGTTGAGCGCTTTGGCGTCAACGACCTGTACCCAGGTCAGGTTTGCTACCAGCGCGATGACCAATACCGAAAACAGGACCGACAAGGCAGTCAGCCGCTTTGAGAGCGAGATGCGCCCCAGTACAGAGAGCGCCCCGCCGGTCGATTTCATTTCGGTCTCGACGCCGGTTGTCTCATCACTGGCGCGTAGAAGCAGCGCGAGGAGCATAAAGGTTGCGAGCATCGAGGAACCGCCGCGGCTGATGAAGGGCAGGGTGATGCCGGTCAAAGGGATCAGGCGCGTCACGCCGCCGACGATGACAAAGACCTGCAAGCCCAGGCTCGCGACCAGCCCGACTGCGGTAAACGCCGCCATGTCTGATTTTGCGCGTGCCGCGGTCGAAAGGCCGCGAAAGACGATCACCAGGTAAGTCCCAAGCAGCGCAGCCGCGCCGATCAGGCCAAGCTCCTCGCCGATCGAAGAAAAGATGAAGTCAGTGTCCACAAAGGGAATCCGTGTGGCAAGGCCTGCTCCCGGACCTGTGCCGAATAACCCACCGCCGGCCAGCGAATAGAGCGACTGGACCAGTTGGTAGCCCGTGGTCTGCGCATACTTGAAAGGTTGAAGCCAGATATCAACACGTACACGCACATGGGAAAAGACCAGGACCACTCCCACCGCGCCTACGGCAAACAGCACGATCCCGGTTAACACATAAGAGAGCCGCCCGGTCGCCGCATAAAGCATCACGAGAAAGATCCCGAAGAACAGAAGCGAGGTTCCCAGGTCACTTTCGGCGATCATGATCACGAGCGAGATGCCCCACATGAGCAGGATCGGCGCCAGAACACGCAGCTCAGGGATCGGGACGCCTAAGAAGCGCCGGGTCGAGATGCTCAGCATCTCGCGGTTCTCTGCCAGGTAAGCAGCAAGAAATAAGATGATCAGGACACGCGCGATCTCGCCAGGCTGGAAGGTGAAGCTTCCGACTTGTATCCAGAGTTTTGAGCCGTTGATGTTGCGCCCGATGATCGCCGGAGCGACCAGCAGGATGAGTCCGGCAAGCATGAGCAAATATTTATAGTTACCCAGCGTATCGAGCGAGCGTATGACCAGCAGCATGACGACGAGAACGGCCAGGCTGCCGATCAACCAGATGAACTGGTTGCGCGCAACGGTCGGAGTGGTCAGGCGCCCTACGAATGCGATCCCGATACCGGAGAGCAGAAAGGCTGCGGGCAGCAGCACCGGGTCAGCGCCAGGCGCCAATTTGCGCAGGGCGATGCTGACCAGCACGAAGCAACCCAGCAACGCGCCGGGTAGAATTAGGTACTGCCAGGAGAAAACGTTGTTCTGATGGGTCTCGAGCAGCGCGAACAAGACCAGCACCGGCAGGGCTGCCGCGCTCAAGAGCGCCAGCTCGATATTGCGCCGCGAACTCACTGGGGCTGCTCCTGTTGCAAGGCAGGAGAGTTCGAGCGCTGCACCATGTCGTCGAGTTCGTTGCGCGCTTCAGCCTGGGAGTTGAAGGTTGGACGTTGCCTCAGCGTACTTTGGTCAGTCGGGTTCAGGTCACCGGCAGTCACAGTCGTGACGGTGGAGTCATAGGTGAGTGAGAATTCCATGACATGGCCAGGGACTCCCTGGTTGATCGTGACCATGCCGCCATCGCTGACGTCGAGGTAAGCGATGCTGTGCGTGTAGCGGCTGACGCCGTAGGTGACCGCGCCGAGGATGGCTGCGATCAACAGCACCCAGAGCAGCACCCAGAGCCAGAGTTTGCTGCGCTTGCGTGGATGAGCCGTGGGTCCGTCCTCGTCGATGTCGATGACGATTGCGCTGACGTTGTCGGCGCCTCCCGCATTATTGGCGGCGTCGATCAGGGCGAGCGCTGCCTGGTGAGGATCGAGCTTGCTGTTCAGGATGGCTGCAATATGGGCGTCGTCGACCATGCTAGTCAGGCCATCACTGCACAGCAGAAGGCGATCACCGCGCAGGACGGTGATCTCGAACTGGTCGACGATGAGATTGGGGTCGCTGCCCAGGGCACGCGTGATGACGCTGCGCTGGGGATGGACGCGGGCTTCTTCTGCGGTGATGTGCCCGCTGCGCAGCATTGCGGCAACCACCGAGTGATCCTCGGTGAGTTGGGTCAGTTGCCGCCCGCGGAGCAGATAGGCGCGACTATCGCCGACTTGTGCGATCGCCGCCTTGCCATGCTCGACCATGAGCGCGGTCATGGTCGAACCCATACCCTCGCGCCCGATGCCAGCGTCGCTTGCCTGGAGGATGGCGTTGTTGGCAGCCTGGACGGCGCGGACCAGGGCAGGTGCGTCTGCGGCGCGCGGTGCGTGATTGCGCAGGGTGTCAATGGCAAGCGCGCTCGCGACCTCGCCCGCCTCATGGCCGCCCAGGCCGTCGGCGACGGCAAACAGCGGCGGAAGCGCCAGGATCGAGTCCTCATTGAGGGCGCGCTGGCGTCCCACGTTGGTCTGGGCGGAGAACGGGTAGCGTGAGCGTTGCCTGCGCCCCGTTGCAGAAAGATGCAAGTTTGAAGATGAAGGAGCCATGTCAGCGCTGCCCTACTTCGAGCACGACATTTCCGACAGCGATTTGGTCACCGACCGCAAGCGCGGCCGGTATCATGATCTTTGCCCCGTTGAGCAGGGTGCCGTTCGTCGAGTTCAAGTCTTCAAGGATTGCGCCGCTTGGCACGGGAGTGATGCGGGCATGTTTGCTTGAAACCATCGGGTCGCCGATGTTGATGTCGGTGCCTTCGGCACGCCCGATCACGATCGCGCTGGTCAGCGGCATGGTCGTACCCAGCAGCGCTGTGGGGCCTTGCGTGACCACAACAGTTAAGGCGCCCTTCTTTGATTTCGCGGTGCGGACCAAGCCAATGCCTGCCTTTGCGGCAAACAACAGGAAGAGGTACAGGGCAACGACCAGGACTATGCGGCCGGCATAGAGGACGACGTCGATCACTAGCTGCCTGCCCTTTCGTGATAGCCGATCTTTGTGACGCCGATCGTTATCACATCACCATTATGCAAAAGAGCGCGATCAACGCGCTGGTTATTGAGCAAGGTCCCGTTGGTTGCTCCCAGGTCGACGATCGCCCAACCGTTGCGCTCGTGCTCAAGGCGCGCATGATGGCGCGAGACGTTAGCGTCGGCGATGACGAGGTCATTGTCGTCCTGGCGTCCGACGCCGACCGACTGTTTGCCAGCAAGCGCGAGCGGCCCGAAGTTCTCCAACGTCAGGTAGGCCCTGATCTCAGGTTCAGGAGCGGGCGGGGAAACAGGCGCTGGCACGGGAGCGGGGACTTTCATCGAGGTCAGGTTCTGGATCGCCCGGTAATCGTCTGCGGTCACCGAGGGTAGGTCGAAGTCATGGCGCAGGCGCGGGACTGGGCGTACGCGCTGACTGTTTCCTGTGTCCAGGTCTTCGAGTCCGGGCCCGTCCAGAGCAGGATCGATATCCAGGTCCTGGAAGCCAGGCGCGGCTATCGTTGCTGGCGCAGGTTCTGCGACACCCGGATCGAATCCCGGCGCAGCGAACTCATTTTCAAAAGAAGGCGACGGCGAGGCGGGCGCCCTGCGTGCCGCTGGCGCAGGCTCAGGTTCCTTTTCCGGCGTGACGCCTGCGACGGATCCAAGCTCTGCTTCGATCTCTTCAACCGAGAGCAAGTCCCCGATAGCTTCAAAACGTCCCAGTTTCAAGTCAGGGGCAGGATAGAAGCGCACGATGGGCCGGGTGGCCATCTGGAAGTCATGTTCACGCGCGAATGCCAGGAGATAGGTCTCCAGCTCGCCTTGTAAAGTCGGGATCAGCCCTGCCAGCGCGCTGTGGTCGCGGGAGGAGAGGAGGATCGAATAGACGTTGGAGACGTATACTTTGCCGACGCCAAGTTTTTTTGAGCGCGACATCTCCTTGCTGCAGGCACGCGCGAGTTCCGCGGGCTGCACCGGCGATTTGAACATGCCGGCGAACGCTCCCTCGATGGCGCCTCCCAAGTGTTCTTCAAAATCTGAGATGAGTCCCATAGTACTCCCTGCTGGTCTGCTCAGTATGCTGCCGGCCGGAGCTCGAGCAGACTAGTTTCTTCGTCGCATAGCTGCTCGCACGAGCAACATTATCATGCTTACTAGTATAAAGAAGCCCGCGCTGCCGATGCCAATGGCCAGGCGCTTGTCACCGAATAGTTGCGTGATCAGGCGGGGAGTCAGAACAGTGGCCAGGGCGACTACTGCTGCCGCAACGGCAAGCAAGGACAGGGACAGGGCCAGCCAGCCGAGAGCTCCGCGAGCGGGCCGAACAGCTTGTTCGCGGGCGCGGCGATCCTGGCGGGCTGCGCGCACAGCGCGGGCGCGCTCACTGAGTGCGTCATCATCCTCGGCGTCATCATCGCCTGTCGTGCTGCCGTCGTCGCTGAGCTCGCTGCAGAGGTCGCGCAAGGCGAGCACTCCAAGCTGTGCATCGCCAAAGTAAGGCGCCAGCTCATCACAGAACTCCGCGACCGAATCATAGCGCTGGTCAGGGTCGCGCGCCAGGGCGCGAGCGAAGGTCTCGGTCAGGCCGGGCGCGTGCATCTGGAGCAGGGGAGCCTCGCCCGCTTCCTGCGCGGCGCGCAAGCGGGCCAGGCTGGGATGATGCGCGATCTCATTGAAGTAGGGGTATTCGTCAGCGCAAAGCTCGTAAAGCACCGCAGCCAGCGCCCACTGGTCACAGGCGGCGCTCACAGGACGGCCCTGGAGTTGCTCAAGGGGCATATAGCCCAGGGTTCCCCCTTCGGCGTGGCGGTGCTCGTTGTGGCCGGAGAGCAGCGACAGGCCAAAGTCAGCGAGCTTGATCTGCCCGTTGCGATCGATGAGGATGTTGTTTGGCTTGACGTCGAGGTGCAGTACCCCGTTGTCGTGTGCGAAGGAGAGCGCTGCGCCGATGGCCTCGATGATCGAGGCGATGATATCGGCGTCGAGGCAATCACTGGGAATATCTGCCAGGGTGATGCCATCAAGGTACTCCATGATGAGGTAGGCGGTTTCGGCGCTCGATCTGGCCGCGGGAAGGTCATCAGGGTTGCTGCCAGTGCTGTCAGCGATCTCGAAATCGAGGATCTGGACGATGTGAGGATGTTGCAGCAGCGCAGCGATACGCGCTTCCTGCAAGCTGGCTCCCCGGGCCTGTTGGTCGCCGGTCAACTCCAGGCGCTTGATGGCGACACGGCGCGCGATGCGCTGGTCCCAGGCGAGCAGCACCGTGCCGCTGCCTCCTTCGCCCAACGGGCCGATGATCCGATATCTGTCGAGAAGTAGTTTTGCCACAAGCTTATTGTAACTGTTTGATGCAATCTTTTTCCGGCTACTTACACGAAAAAATCTCTGCATCAAACTGTAGTTCTGTCGTGGAGGCCGACATGCTTTGTTATACTGGTCAGACAATAACGAAAGGAACTATTTATGGCAAAACCACAACCGGGCGACGTCGTCCACGTAAACTACACGGGCCGCCTGCTTGATGGCTCGCAGTTCGATAGCAGCGAGGGACGCGAGCCGCTGGCGTTCATCCTTGGTAATAGCATGGTTATTCCGGGTTTTGACGCGGCGGTTGCAGACCTTGAGGTCGGCGAGAAGATAACGGTCACTATCCCTGTTGAGGAAGCCTACGGGCCTCATGAGGAAGGCCTGATACAGATGGTGCCGAAGGATTTCTTCCAGGGCGAGTCGCCTGAGGTCGGCTGGGTCGTTCAGCTTCAGTCGCCGGATGGCCAGGTCATGGCGGCTTCGATCGAGGCCATCAGCGATGAAGGTGTGACACTTGACCTGAACCACCCGCTTGCTGGTCAGGACCTGGTGTTTGATCTTGAACTGGTCGAGATCGGTGGCGAGATGCCCGAGTGGATGTCTGCAGGCTGTGACGATGAAGACTGTGCGGGCTGCGGGAGCGCAGACGGCTCTTCGGGATTTAGCTGAGCCTGATGATGAGGCGCCCGTGAGGCAGCTATGAACTCTTGGCAGCAAGCAGCGCAGTTGATTTTTTCAGCTGCGCTGTTTTTCTGTCTCTTACCACTTTCTTACCATGATCTTACCGCGCGGCGCCTGCCAAATCGCCTGGTAGCTCTTGTTGCTGTTCTGGGATGTCTGCGTTGCCTGCTGTTGCTGACAGGGGTGACAAGGGGTCAGGTACTTTGTCAGTCCATGACAAAGTACCTGACCCCTTGTCACGTGGTCGGTCAGGTGGCGCTCGGAGTGGCGTATGCTGTTGGTCCGGCTGCGCTGGTTGCAGGAGCGTATTGGCTGTTGCGGAGGCGTAGTGGCCTGGGGATGGGAGATATCAAGCTACTGGCGGCGCTTGGCTTGTTCTTTGGCCCGCGCGCGTTCTGGATCCTGCCGCTGGCCAGTTGCCTCTGTGTGACCAGCTTGCCCGTGCTTGCGCTGTGGCGCAAAAAGAAAGGAAGAGGGTATGCGCTCTCTTCCTCATTGCCCTTTGGTCCCTATATAGCAGCAGGAGCTGTCATCCTATTGATGGCAGCTCCTGCTTTGCTTACGTATTGATTTAGTAGTTTTTGGCGACTAATTCGAAATAATCTTTCGGGTGGTTGCAGACCGGGCAGACTTCCGGCGCAGATTCGCCTACGTGCAGGTGCCCACAGTTGCTACAGCGCCAGACCTCGACCCGTGGGCGCTTGAAGACCTCATCGCCCTCGATGTTCTCGATGAGCTGGCGATAACGGTCCTCGTGCTCCTTTTCGATGGCGCCGACCATCTTGAAGAGCTCGGCGATGGCGGCAAAGCCCTCCTCACGCGCGGTGGCTTCAAAACCAGGATACATCTCGGTCCACTCAAAGTTCTCGCCACCGGCGGCGTCGGCCAGGTTCTGCAGCGTTGGCGGTAGGGAGCCGTTGACCTCGCCGTTGTTCATAAGCAGCTTGAACCAGATCTTCGCATGCTCTTTCTCATTGCCCGCGGTCTCCTCAAAGATCGCGCCCATCTGCACAAAGCCATCCTTCTTCGCCTGGCTGGCATAGTAGGTATATTTGTTACGCGCCTGCGACTCGCCGGCAAAAGCTGCCTGCAGATTCGCCTCTGTTTTTGAACCCTTGAAATCCATCCTGATGCTCCTTTCGTTAAGCGGTGATGTTACGCTTGAAGTTCAAATTGGTCCTTGCTGGCTCCACACAAGGGGCAGCACCAGCTGTCAGGGAGTTCCTCAAACGGGCCTTCGCTCCCATCATAGACATAGCCACAGGCCGTGCAAACCCATTTTGATGTTTCTTCGGACATAATGCCTCCTCAAGACCATTACCAGTACCCTTGTGTACCTTCTTGTTTTCACTATATTACAATAAGGATATGACCTCCACGAAAACTACCTCTCCCGGACCTGTTTCCCCTATAAGCCGCTCAGGCAAATCCTCAAGGCTGAAAGGCCGATACAGGTTGCCCTTCGGGGCTAAGGGAAACAAACTCAGGGAGAGCGTCCATCTCATACGGCCGCATAAACTTCGTCATCTCTGGCTGCAAGCGCGCCGCACCCTGTTGATGCTGTTAGCGCTCAGCGCGGCGGCTGCGATCATCGGCGCCCTGCTTGCATCGTTTCTGTATGTGCTGAACCTGGCCACGAACCTGCGCCAGCATCATCTCTGGCTTATTGCGCTGCTGCCGCTGGTTGCCGTGGCCACCACGCTGGTTTATCAGAAAGTTGGCGCGGGTGCAGAGCATGGCAACAATATGGTCATTGCCGACATCCATGACCGCGCGGTCGTGCCCGGACGTACGGTGGCACTGACCTATGTGTTCTCACTGCTGACGCACCTGACCGGAGGAAGCGCCGGGCGGGAAGGAGCCGGCGTCGCTATTGGCGCTTCGTTGTTCGCGCGATTGGCTCGCTGGATGCATTTCCGTGCCGATGACCGGCGGGTGTTGACGATGGCAGGCGTGGCGGCAGGATTCTCCGCGATCTTTGGTACGCCGTTTTCTGGCGCGTTCTTCGGGTTGGAGATGGCCTTTGTCGGCAAAGTGAGCTACGAGGCGCTTGTCCCGTGCTTTATCGCTTCATACGTGGCAAACATTGTCTGCCGCCTGTTGGGGATCACCTATGAGAAGGTCGCTTTGCAGGCGCCCGTCGTACCGAGCGTCAAGCTTATCGCCGTCGTGCTGGTGGCGGTGGTGACCTTTGGCGTCGTGGCGCGCGTTTTCATCATGGGTATCCGCACCATGAAACGCGGCTACAGCCGGCTTCTGGGCAACCCGTTGCTCCGGTCGTTTGTCGCAGGCGCCCTGGTCGCGGTTTTGCTCCTGGGGTTTGGATTGGAGCGCTACGCAGGCCTCTCGACCTGGATGATCAACGCGGGCTTTACGGGGCAGGCGACCTTCTTCGACCCGCTCGCGAAGCTGATACTGACGATGCTGACACTGGCGGTCGGTCTGCAGGGCGGCGAGGTAACGCCCCTGTTCTGTGTCGGGGCCTCGCTGGGGGGAGCGATCGGCATCCTGACCCACTGCGATGTGACGCTTCTGGCGGGCTTGGGGATGATTGCGATCTTTGGCGCGGCTGCTAACGCGCCGTTTACCACGATCGCTCTGGGGATCGAGCTCTTTGGGGTGCACGGGATACCGTACTTCGTGGTCGCCGCGCTGGTCGGCTATTTCCTGGTAGGATCCGAGAGCCTGTATCCCTCGCAGGTTATCGCGACGGCAAAGTCGCATCGGCGGCGGTATCAGAAGCGGCGGTCTCTCAACGAGATACGGCGCCCTACCGCTCCGTCTGAGGGTGTCAAACTACACTCATCCAAACGTCCAAGGGCTTAAGCCCGAAGACGTTCTGTTTCGCTTGTTTGCCTACTCAGGCGAAGTGGTAGCGCGCCTCTTTCTTTTTATAACGTTATCGATGACTGCATTTCAGGTGAGGCTCTGGAGATATTTTGCACGGGCGCTCTTCTGCGCTACACTGGATTGTCCGGTATGAATCGACAGGGAAGAGATTGGTTATATTATGAGGAAGACCCTTGTGTCCGTTCTGGTTGTTGTTGTGTTAGCGGCGAGCGCTCTGATGTTGGCAAGTTGTGGCTCAGCGAGTTCAAACGACGCCAAGCTTATCCAGGGAACCTGGAAGGTCGAAAACACCACCCAACAGATGGTGATAACCGCGACGGAGATCAAAACAATAGGGAATACTTTCAAGTATGAACTTCCCAGTGCTGGAAAGATCACCATTACGTACAATTCCCAATCCATCAATGCCACCTATACCCTGTCCAAAGATGGGAAGACGCTGACCATCGTACAGACTATTCCGGCCGACGCTACTACCTCGACCGCTCAGCCACAAACAAGCAAACTCGTGCTGATCAAGGTATCCGACAGCATCAGTACAGAGCCGACGGTAACCGCCTCTTAAAGCTACGGCACCCTGTCACTCCGCCTGGCATTGTTGGGCTGCTCTCACCATTAAACCCAAGGGCAAAGGCCCGTGGGTTTAATACTTCGTTTGCCCGCCTAGCCAGCTGAAGTGACAGAGTCCCTCTTTCCTCATGTAACGATATCGATGGCTGGAGAACAGACGGTAGTATCCGCCGGTCATTTTCGCTATACTAAAAGACCGACAACGCGGAGAGTTGGCCGAGTGGCTGAAGGCGCACGCCTGCTAAGCGTGTATAGGCGAGAAACCTATCTAGGGTTCAAATCCCTAACTCTCCGCCACCGACGGGTCTATTTTCCGTCTAAGCCGCTCAGATCGGTCCTCAAGGCCTAAAGGCCGTTTCGGATCGCTCTTCGGGGCTTACACGAAAAATATCCTCCGCCGGACCTGGAAATGCTATCATTCCCAGGAACCGGACGGGTCTATTTTCCGTCTGGGGCGTTTTGCCTATCAACCGGGTAAATCGCTGTTGTCATAGTCACCAACACGGAGGGGTGGCAGAGTGGTTGAATGCACTGGTCTTGAAAACCAGCAACGGTTTACCCCGTTCTAGGGTTCGAATCCCTACCCCTCCGCCAGCTTTTGTTTATAGTGAACGGATTCGAACCCGTGAGGGCGAAACAGTCCGGTGGACTGTTTCGGGCCGAGCGTAGCGAGGTCTTGTGGATTGCGCAGCAAGACACGCGAATCCCTACCCCTCCGCCATTATCAAGCATCATCACGCTGACCTGTAGCTTTGCCTTTCGCAGTCTTTCTTAAGGGTAGAATCAAGGTAGAATCGCTTTTGTGAGCGCTTAAAACCTGCTGAAAAATCGCTTCGCAGCACCCAGACTCGTTTATCCTTCGTCTGGCGTGACACAGAACACATTGTATGCGACCCCCTGTGTGCACCTTTGTGTTCTGAGATTGCGGCTCGGAGGCCGCAATGACGTACATCACGAGTCATCTCGGCGCCCCTCACTACAAAAGTTGCGTAGAGCTTGTATGTACGCTATAGTGTACATATTGGAGGTACCAACTATGACAACGGTCAATGCTACTGCTTTAAGGAACAACCTGTTCGACTATTTAGCGCTTGCTGTTACCAGCGGTGATACTATCAATGTCACCACTAAGAATGGCAACGCTATTATTTTGAGCGAAGAAGAGTATCAAGGGCTTCAGGAAACACTGTATCTTTTATCGATTCCTGGCATGAAAGATCGCTTGGCAGAGGGTCTGCAGGCAACTCTTGATGATACGGTAGCATTCGAATGGTAAAAAACTATACGCTGGTTATTCTTAAGCCAGCGCTCAAGGACAAAGACAAGATCAAAGAGAAGCCCGCTCTGAAAAAGCGCGTGGATGCACTTTTAGACATTGTCAGTGAGAACCCCTATCAGAACCCTCCTGCCTATGAAAAGCTCGCGGGGAATCTTCAAGGATTATACTCCCGGAGGATCAACCGGCAACATCGGCTTGTCTACCGGGTGCTCGAAGAAGAAAAGGTGGTGATGATCATCAGCATGTGGTCGCACTATACGAAATAAACCCCGGGGGGCGACCACAAAGCCGCTCCCCAGGCCGTTGCTATTCCACCATCTTCGCAAGGCAACACGAGTGAGCGGCAGACGCATTTTGATGGTCGTGCAGCCGCTCTCTTTCCACTTTGCCCCTACTTACTGTATGATAGAGGGACGGCTTAACGTAAGGATTGAGCCAAGTTATCTTAAGGAGCGCGCAGACTAATGCACGAAGACAAGACACTCGTTTGTAAGGATTGTGGCCAGGAGTTCGTTTTCACAGCGAGTGAACAGGACTTTTTCGAGGAGAAAGGCTTCACGGAGCCCCAAAGGTGCAAACCCTGCCGCGATAAGCGTAAAAGTGGATCCCGTGGGCCGCGCGAGATGTTCGACGCCACCTGCGCATCATGTGGGCAGCCTTGCCAGGTTCCCTTCCAGCCGCGCGAAGACCGTCCGGTCTATTGCAGCGACTGCTTTACCAAACAACGATAAGTTCTCAATAAAAAAATTCTAATTGCCGCTGCTGCTGGCGCGTCGGTTCTTGTGATAACGCAGGGTCGAATATGCATGCCCTACCGCGCGCAGGCAGTAGCGTGAAAAGATTGAGCGCGGCCCAGAGTAGCGCATGACCTTGCGTGAGTACTCAGCCATGTCGGGCTTATAACACTTGATCTTGCAGACCGCGCAGAACGGCTTTGGCTGCTGGCGGCACAGTTCAGTACGATGTTCGGCATAGCGCGCGTAATCAGCACAGGCGGTACAGAGCCGGGGGATGCGCGTGCCGTAGATGCCGGCGTCAACGCCGGGAGACTCCAGCGGCGGCCGCTCCACATCTTGGTGGTGTGCCGCGCAGTACCACTCGGTAAAACGTACGACCAACTCGGCGTCTTTGGCTTTCTTACTTCCTTTTTCCAGCATGGTACCTTCCTCTGTCCGTTATTTATGAGTATATATCTACGCAGCTCTTAGGGGGAGCGGATCAATCGCGGTAGAATCAATATATCTGGGGCAAGCAGACTTGTAGGATAAGCAGAATGCTGTGACCGTCCGGGGAGAGGTAGAAAGCTATGGATAAGAAAACGATTGGCGTGCTGGTAGGCAGCCTGCGGCGCGATTCGTTTAGCAAGAAAGTTTCGCTGTGTTTAGCGGGGGCGCTTGAGGAGCGCTTTGACGTGAAGTTCATCGACATTGGTTCGCTTGCGATGTATAACCAGGATCTGGATAACCCTCAGGATACACCGACAGAGTGGACGCGCTTTCGCCAGGAAGTCAAGGCGGTCGACGCGGTGCTGTTTGTGACGCCGGAGTACAACCGCTCGATGCCGCCCGTGCTGAAGAACGCGCTTGACATTGGATCGCGTCCGATGAATGAGAGCGCCTGGAACGGCAAGCCGGGCGCGGTCGTGGGTGTTTCCCCGGGCAGGATCGGCGGATTTGGTTCTTGCAATCATCTGCGCCAATCCGCGACGTGGCTTAATATCGCTATGATGCAACAGCCCGAAGCTTATATTGGGGGCGTTGCGGATATGGTTGACACCGACGGCGTGTCCGATCCGTGGCTGCAGGGTCATTTGCAGAAGTTCGCTGACGCCTTTGGCGCCTGGATCGACAAGCTGACTGCTTAATGAGCGCGTTTCGCCGTCGTCTTTGGTTCTACCGGATCTCCGCATTTATCTCGGGCATGTCGGTGATGGCCGTCGAGCTGGCGGCTTCGCGTTTGCTGGCGCCCTACTTCTCGTCCTCGTTGCCGGTCTGGTCGGTCATTATCGGGTTGATCATGGCGGCCATGGCTTTCGGCAACTACCGGGGCGGGAAGCTCGCGGACCGGGCCGTGGCCAAGGGCAGCGACGCTGCGCTCTATCGCCGCATGCTGATCGCGGCGCTCTGGATCGCGGTGATTCCGCTGGTGGGCAAGTACCTGATCGTAGCCGTGGCGGCGATAGCGGCGGTGGTCGCGGGCAGTCAGGTCATCGTGATCGGCTCGATCCTGGCCTGCCTGCTGCTGTTTGTGGCGCCGATGGTGTTGCTCGGGATGGTGTCGCCCTTTTTGGTACGCGTCGCCTCAGCACGCGCAGATGACAAGGGGTCAGGTACTTTGTCATTTGATGACAAAGTACCTGACCCCTTGTCATCTGGCAATACCGGCGCGGTCATCGGCAGTATCTATGCCTGGGGTACGCTCGGCAGTATCCTCGGAACGTTCCTGGCGTCATTTGTGACGATCCCGGATGTGGGCGTGGCGCGCACCTACCTGCTGTTCGCAGTCGCGCTGGCTGCGCTGGTGCTGATTCATGCCCTGGCGACGCAGGGGCGTTGGTGGCCTGCGGCAGTGGCACTTGTTTGTTGTGTGGCGCTGCTTGCCGCTCCGCTTGGCGCCAACTATGCGTTCTGGGAGAAGGGCATCCTGTATCAGGGCGAGTCTTCCTACAACTACTTACAGGTGAGCCAGGATGACACCGCGCGTTACTTCTCGACTAATGTGCTCTTTGGCGTGCAGTCCCTGCTGCCGCGCCAGTATCTGGAGGGACGCACGATCGACCAGCCTACCGGCGAGTATTATGACGGCATGATCGGCGCCTGTGGCCTGCTCGCGAACTTCACACCGGGCCATCCCATCGACGCGCTGATGCTTGGCCTGGGCACGGGGACTTGCCCCGCGTTGCTGCAACAAGCGTTGCCGGGGTCGACCTGCACCGGTGTCGAACTGGACAGCAAGATCGTCGACGTGGCGCACAAGTACTTTGCGCTGACGCCAGCGGACTGTCAGGTGGTGGTCGGCGATGGGCGCAGCTATATCCAGCAGCACACCCAGAAGTATGACCTGATCATGGTGGACGCCTATCAGGATGTTTCGGTCCCGTTTTACATGGCTTCTCACGAGTTCTACACGCTGGCTGCCTCGCGCCTGAAACCCGGCGGGGTGCTGGTCTGCAATGTCAACATGGGCACGCGCAACAACAGCGCCGTGGTCAACGCGCTGGCCGCGACGATGAGCTCGGTTTTTGGCCCGGTCTATGCCTACAATCCGCCAGGCACGTCTAACACGCTGCTCTACGCGGCGCCGGGCGGGAGCCTGGTGCGCTTGAACTCCAGCCTGCAAGCCTGCAGCGCGGTAGAGGCGGATCAGGCGCAGGCAGATGGTCGCGTGTGCCCGGGGAGCCTGGTCGCGAGCACTGCTTTAATGCGGCAGTGTATCCAGGGGGTGGCTGACGGTGCGGCGCCCATCCACTCCAGCGCCCGCGTGCTGACCGACGACCGCGCTCCCACCGAGCTGCTCGCCAACAAAGCGCTCAACAACATGATCGCCGAGCAGCGCGCAGGCATCCAGCAGCAGGTCGACGCCGAAGGCGGTGGTGCCCGTGGCTGGTGGCGCTACCTGCAGACCCTGCTGGCACAGTAGCTGGTGACAAACACCCAAGGGGTATCTGTCACCTAGAGGGGTAGCTTGCTGTTCTCAGTCGTGTTGATTTCTTCACAACTGGCGTTTTATACAGTTTTCAAGCCGATTTGTAAGATTCGGGTAAGGGGTATTTGATAGGGTAAAGCCGCAATGATTTAGTCCTGTTAATGATCCTATCCCTGGAGGCTTTGTATGGCTTATGAAAAGCTCGATAACATTTACATCATGTACCAATTATGGTACACTCTAATATGAACAGGGCGGAATTAAAAGAACGCCTACTGCGGACTTGATGAAAGCAAAAGATCGTCTGGCGCTACTGAAGAAGGAGTAGAAGGTGCTTGATAAAAAACATATCGGGAGTGACTTCGACGAGTTTTTGCGTGCAGAGGGTATTGCTGATGAGGCTGAAGCTGCTGCCGCTAAACGTGTGATCGCATTTCAGATCGAAAAGGAGATGCAGCGCACTTCGATGACAAAGTCGGAGCTCGCTAGACGTATGGATAGCAGCAGGTCTGCAGTTGATCGTTTGCTGGATCCGTCCAATCCTTCGGTGACACTCGTTACACTTGCCCGTGCTGCCCACGCTGTGGGTAGAAAGCTTTCAGTACAACTTGATACGTGATCTACAAATACTCAGGGCCATTTGTCGTCGGGCGCGAAAACCTCTCGCAATTACTTAGCTCGTAGCTGTGTTTCTGTTCGTTTCAGTTGCGGTATATTAGGAAAGTAAACGAGATATTTCAGGGAGGCTTAAAGTGGCGGTTGCAGGATTTTATGAGGACCCTTCGCATCAGTTCGTGCAACGTTATTTTGATGGGAGCCAGTGGACAGCATGGGTGATTGACCAAACTGGGGCTGAGATCATTGACCAGTCATGGCCAGAGATACCAGCAGTACAAGTTCCGGTATCCAGCCCAGAAGCAACGATACCTGCGCCAGCGCTAGCGACAGCAGTAGCGCCTGCGCCTATGCCTGAAACGGCGCCAGCAGCAGCATCAGCGTCAGCAGCCATGGTCGCAAAAACACCTGCAAAGGGTGAATTTTCCCAACAGGCAAGAGATGCGTTGAAACGCCTGAAAATAGCCGAGGCAGAGCATACTAAAAACGTGTCTGCCGCAGAGCTCCAAGTAGTAGAAGCCAAAATTGATCACCAGAAGCAACTGAAAAAAGCCGATCAGGAGATCCAACAAGCAAAAGATATTCTTTCTGGCGTATTGGGAACCTTTGGCAGCGTCCAGCTTTATGGCGATCGGGTCGTTCAGGGTAATCACACCCTCAGATTAGGAAACGGTGTCGAGGCTTCGGTAAACACGTCCGGTAGTAAGTACACGACGAGTGATGTTCACGGAACATCTGGTGGGTTTGGCCTTGGCCGTGCTGTAGTCGGTGGAGCAATCGCCGGGCCTCTGGGAGCTGCCGTGGGAGGGGCGACAAAAAAGGGAAAAGTTGAAACGACCACAACGGTTCATGATGAGAGAAAGCTTTTTATCACAATTAATAATAGCGATGGCTACATTACCGAGCAGGGCAGCCCCGATTCTGAGGTGTCAGCGCGCAATTTTGTTGCCGAGATAATGAACGCCGTTGCTTCCTATAACAAAAGGGTTGGGCAAAGTGCGTCGGCGCTGGAAGCTGCAAACAAGCACCGGGATCATGCTGTGTCAGACACACAAGCGATCGACAACGCAAATACTTTTCTTGAGGCAACTCAAGCGGACACTTCTCAGGTCAACGAAGCTAAAGCAGCCTTGGATGCGGTCATCAGTACGGGAACTGCGGAGCAGCAGGTGCAGTGGACAAAAAAGGCGCAACGCGTGCAGGAAAACTCTCTTGCTAAGACGAGGCGGATGTCGGAGCAGGCCCAGCTGAAAGTGGCAAACGCGCAGCTAGCCAGTACCCGGGGGGTTGCGCAAGGGACGTCTGCTCAGCAAAAGGAAATCAATGCTATCACGTATTTGGTTTTGGCGATCCTTCTTGGCTGGTTGGGTGTGCATCGGTTCTATCGAGGTTCATCCGGCATGGGTGTACTGTATCTCTTTACGGGCGGCTTTTGCGGAGTGGGCTGGGCTGTTGATATAATCCTGGCGATCATTTATTTGACAAAAGCTGGCCCAGATCATGAAATATATTTCATAAATAAAAAGTTCGCTCCTATCAATCAATAGAAGTTCTACAAATACTCAGGGCCATTTGTCGTCGGGCGCAAAAACCTCTCGTAATTACTTAGCTCGTAGCTGTGTTTTCTGTCAGAGCTATTCCGTACAATAATCCTGTAAGAAACGTGGCGGCAAGGAGGGCGCGCATGGAGTCTCGCGAAGAGGAAGAGGTATTGACCGAAGAGCTGCTTAACGAGCTGCTGTTCAGCTCGTCTGCGGGCCACTACATCGATACCCATCAGATGGTGGATTCCTCGCTTTCCAG
>Ga0123354_10001107_pt1 | contig 31292 bp, 30 predicted proteins | sample TergutLab28metaG_2_FD_97872 | JGI IMG/M metagenome (GOLD analysis project Ga0123354, IMG submission 97872) | Labiotermes labralis P4 segment gut microbial communities from Petit-Saut dam, French Guiana - Lab288 P4 | ecosystem: Host-associated > Arthropoda: Insects > Digestive system > Gut ... | reverse complement strand
TCCTCGTGGAGAAAAATCCGTATCTTGGGGGACGGGTGGCGCAGTTGAACCAATACTTCCCCAAGCTCTGCCCTCCCTCGTGCGGACTGGAGATCCAGTTCCAGCGCATCCGCAACAACCCCAGGATCACCGTTTTGACGCAGGCCTGCGTGACGAAAGTCTCAGGCCAAGCGGGAAATTTTGACGTCACCGTCATGATAAAACCCCGCTACGTCAACGAGAAATGCACCGCGTGCGATGCCTGCGCCAAGGCCGCCGAGACGAGTGTTTCCTGCGAGTTCGATCTGGGGCTGGGCATGCGCAAGGTGGCGTTTAAGCCCAACATGTTCGCCTTTCCCATGCGCTACGTGTTCGAGAAGGACCGCTGCCCCGAGGACGAGGCCAAAAAGATCGAAGCCGCCTGTCCATACGGCGCGATCGATCTGGCCGACAAGGAACGTACACAGGTGTTCAAGGTGGGGGCCATTGTCCAGGCTACGGGCTGGAAGCCCTATGACATAGCCAAGCTCGCCAATCTTGGCGCGGGCAAGCTCACAAACGTCATCTCCAATATGCAGATGGAGCGTCTGTGCGCCCCTAGCGGTCCGACAGGCGGGCTTTTGCTGCGTCCCTCGGACAAGGCGGCCCCGAAACGTGTGGCCTTTGTGCAGTGCGCCGGATCGCGCGATGAGAACCATCTGAACTATTGTTCCTACATCTGCTGTATGGCGAGCCTAAAGCAGGTGACCTACGTGCGCGAACGCGTGCCTGACGCCCAGGTGACCGTCTTTTACATCGATCTGCGCGCGCCCGGACGCTACCAGAAATTTTTGGAAAAGGTCTCGGCTGATCCCAAGCTTTCGCTCGTCAAGGGCAAGGTGGCGGAGCTTATCGAAAGCCCGTCCGGCACGGTGCTGGCCACTGTGGAAAACGTGGAGACCGGCATCAAGAATATCGAGGAGTTCGACCTTGTGGTCCTGGCCACCGGGATGCAGCCTTCCACAGTCGGCGAATCCATGGCCGTGAACGCCCCCAGGGATGAGGAAGGCTTTTTCATAGCGGACGCCCCGGGGGTTATCGCCACCGGCTGCGCCAAGCTGCCCTTGGATGTCATGCGCTCGGCCCAGTCGGCCACGGGCGCTGCGCTCAAGGCCATACAAACGGTTGCGGGGAGGTAAGTATTCATGGCCGAGAAAATAGGCGTGTACGTCTGCGGCGGCTGCGACATCGGCAAAGCCGTCGAATTGGACGCAGTGTGCGCCGCGGTAAAAAACAAATATCAGCCGCAGTGCCCGGTCATTAAAACCCACCCCGTCCTTTGCTCGCCGGAAGGGAAAAAGGCTATAGAGGCGGACATTGCGGAAGCTGGTCTTGACGGCGTGTGTCTGTGCGCCTGTTCGCCCCGCTCTAAATGGGACGTCTTCGCTTTCGGCGACGGCGTCCAGGTGGAGCGTGTCAATCTGCGCGAGCAGGCGGTCTGGAGCTTCGACGCCAAGACCGGCGCGTTGGACGCCGCCAAGGGCATAAACGACCTGCAGCTTCTTTGTAACGAGTATGCCCTGATGGGCGTTGCTAAGCTCACCAAGTCCAAAATTCCCAACCCGGAGACGCCCGAGACCTTCAAGACGATTCTGGTGCTGGGCGGCGGCTGGACAGGGCTTCATGCGGCCAATGCCGCGGCCTCCCTGGGCTACGACGTGGCGCTGGTGGAAAAAGATACGCAGCTTGGCGGCAAGGTGGCCGGCTTCCACAAGACCTTCCCCCTAGGCTATCCCAATCTGGAAGCGCACGACCCGGAACTGGGAAAACTCATAAGCCAAGTCACGGGCAGCGCCAAGGTGAGCGTGTTTACCTCCACGTCCCTGGTGAAGCTCTCCGGCGCTCCCGGCCAGTACAAGGCCGAGTTGTCCAACGGCTCCACCCTGGACATCGGCGCGGTGGTTCTGGCCACAGGCTGGACCCCCGGAGACGCCAAATATCTGGCTCCACTGGGCTACGGCACGATAAAAAACGTGATCACCACGGCTGATCTGGAAAAAATGGCCAAAGCCGGAGCCATCACCCGTCCTTCGGACGGCAAAGCCCCGGCCAGAGTGGCGTTTCTGCTCAATACCGCTTCCTGCTCTCTGGAGTCCTGCCCGGCGGGCGTGACGCTTGAATGTGACAAGGAGGAGGCCGCGCCGGTCAATCCTCCCGTCCCAGACCCGGGGAATCCGGAAGAAGATTTGACCGAAGCGCCGTTCTGCGACCTGGAATCGGCGCGCCATCTCGCCCTTTCTTCGGAAATTTCCACTCTGGTGGCCTTGAAACAGGCCAACTACGTGGTGGAAAAAAATCCGGACGCCGCGGCCTACATCTTCTACGACCACATGATGACCCCCGGCATAAACGAGCGCTACTACAAAGCCGCCCAGGACAAGCCCGGCATAATGCTTTCCAGGGCGGATATCGTCTCGGTAACGGCCGGTTCCAACGGCTCTGTCACCATCGCCCTGAAAAACTCGCTCTTGGGTGAGAACGTGGAGATCGAGGCCGATCTGGTGGTATTGCCCACGGCGCTGGTTCCCTCCACCGCGCATGAGCCGGTTATCAACCTTGAATACCGCCAGGGCCTGGCCTTTCCGGACCTGGGGCTTTTTGAGGGCTATGCGGACTCCAACTACATCTGCTTCCCCTATGAAACCCGCCGCACCGGCATCTACGCGGCGGGCTGTGTGCGTCAACCCATGGGTCTGGCCCTGGCTGGCGAGGACGCCATGGGCGCGGCCTTGAAGGCCATCCAGTGCATAGCCAGCGCCAACCGCGGCGTGGCCGTGCATCCGAGATCGGGCGACCGCAGCTACCCGATATTCAACTTCGTACGCTGCACGCAGTGCAAACGCTGTACCGAGGAATGTCCGTTCGGCGCGTTGGACGACGATCCCAAGGGCACGCCGATGCCCAACCCCACGCGCTGCCGCCGTTGCGGCACGTGCATGGGCGCGTGTCCCGAGCGCGTAATCAGCTTCGACAACTACAACATCGACATGATCGGGACCATGATCCGCGAGATGCAGGTTCCGGCCAAGATTGACGAGGGCGGCCCGCGCGTCTTGATCCTGGCCTGCGAAAACGACGCCTATCCGGCCCTGGATATGGCCGCCATGCGCGGCAGGCCCTGGAGCCCGTATGTGCGCATCATTCCCGTGCGCTGCCTTGGATCGGTGAACGCCATCTGGGTGGCGGACGCCATGTCCAAGGGCATTGACGGCGTGCTGCTGCTTGGCTGCAAGTTCGGCGACGACTACCAGTGCCACTTTGTCAAAGGCTCCGAGCTGTGCAACCGCCGCAAGGAAAACATCTCCGAGTCACTCAAGCGCCTTGGCGTTGAAGCCGAGCGCGTGGATCAGCTCCAGGTGGCCATTGACGAATACGACACCGTGCCCGCCATGATCGATCAGTTCATGGATATGATTGTGAAAATGGGTCCCAACCCGTTCAAAGGATACTAGGAGGCCACGCTTATGTCTTCTCCGGTGCGGATCAAACCCGACCCGAGCTTCGTTAGGGAGCTTCAGGCATCTGGCGGCGATAGCGTCAAGAAGTGCTATCAGTGCGCCACCTGCTCCGTGGCCTGCCCACTCTCTCCGTCCGAGAATCCGTATCCCCGCAAGGAGATGATCTGGGCGCAATGGGGCTTAAAAGACAAGCTCATGAACGATATCGACGTGTGGCTGTGCCACAACTGCGGAACCTGCTCGGATCTGTGCCCCAGAGGCGCGCGTCCCGGCGACACCCTGGCCGCTATCCGCAACATGACCTACCGCAAGCTGGTGGGCCCAGCCATTATCGGCGAATGGATGAGTTCCTGTAAGGGGCTGCCCTTTCTCATCTTGATCCCGGCCATCATCTACGGCCTTATCTGGATCGGGCTCCACGGCTTCAACCTGCCGCCCGAGGGCAAGATCGTCTTCGGCAATCTTTTTCCCGGCGACTACACCATTGACCCCATTTTCGGCTTGGTGGCCTTGTTCGTGCTTTTCACCTTCTATAGGGGCATCACGAACATCTGGAAGTCTTTCAAGGCGCTGCCCGAAACCTTCCGGATCGGCGAGAAGTACGAAAAACCGTCCCTCATTCAGGCCATTATTGATGTGGTGCGCTACGAAATCATCACGCACCGCAAATGGAACGAGTGCGGCAAGGACAATTCCGAGCGCTTCAAGGGGCACTGGTCGCTCCTGTTCGCCTTCGTGGCCTTGGCAATCGTCACCTCAGTCGTGGCCGTGGTCCACTGGGGATCGAAGGTTCCCGGGCTTCATTGGCTTGAGGATATGGGCATTACGCCCACTCCCATGCACCTGTGGCATCCGGTCAAAATCCTGGCCGTGGTGGGCATGGCGCTGGGCCTTTATGGGCTGACGCTCCTTACCCGCCGCAGGCTCACCCAGGATACGACGAAGTCCGCCTCCAGCTATTACGACTGGTATCTTCTGGGCGTCATTTGGGCCGTGTTCGTCACCGGGACGGCCTCGTTTCTGCTGCGTATGGCCGGTGTGGCCGGACTTGCCTACCCCGTGTACTACTTGCACCTCATCAGCGTGTTCATGCTTATTGCCTATCTGCCCTGGTCCAAACTCGGACATTTGGTGTATCGCACAACGGCTCTGGTGTATGCGCGCATGAACGGAAGACTTCCCCTGGTGCGCGTTGAAGACAAAATTTTCGAGATATAAAGGAGACACTCCGATGGCTGAGACGAAAGTTTTCCCGATGGCTACGTTCATGTCGTATCTGAAGGGCGTGGACAAGGACGGCCAGAAAAAGGGCGTGGTTGATCTGGTGGGCTACATGGCGGACACCCCGGTGGATGAGGATCTGGCTCCTTTTGCCGCCGCCATCGCCAAGGCCTGGATTTACGAGCAGCACCCCGAAGTGATCGCCATGAGCGCGTCCCAGTTGGCCGCCGCGGGCAAGAACGTCTCCGTGCCGAAGCTCCCGGCCGAGACCATGGGCGAAATCAATGCCCTGTTCGCCAAGCTTGGCGACTACAAGACCACCATCAATGCCCAGGCTGAGGAACTGGCCGCCGTGAAGGCGGATCTGGCCGCCAAGAGCGCCAGCCTGACCGATGTGGAAGCCAAGCTGAAGGCCGCCGAAGCTTCGGTTGCGCGCTTTGAGGATTCCGCCAAAAAAGAGAGCGAGAAGCTTTTGGTGGCGCCTGTGGCCAAGGTCAATGAGTACATCGGCAAGGTGGACGAATTGCTTAAAATGATTGAAGATGTGAAGAAACACGGCGTCGTGACCGTAGCCGCCGGAGGGGCCGGTTCCGCTCCGGCCGCTGGAGGTTCCGCCCCAGCCGCCGCGCCGGTGGTTGATTTCGGCGTCGAGGATTCCTTCACCAAGTCGGACTGGTAAAATTTGCGGGTTTACCTGTTTTGAAGGCCGTCCGGGTAGCTCCGGGCGGCCTTTTGCTTTAAGGAATGATCCGTTTGAGCCCCGGCACGCTCTTAATGGCGGCGGTCAAGAGAGCCGCGCCGACAAATGTGGCGGCGCCGAGAAGAAGCGGCCCGAACAGAGGGCTTGCCGTATGCCAATCAAGGCCGGTCCCTGGACGAAAAAAGAGTGGGATCTCGCCGGTCAAGAGCATCTGCACCAGTATGTGGGAGAGAAATATCCCGTAGCTGAGTCCGCTCAGCCACTGGGTGAGCCGGGCTTGCTTGCTCTGCCGGGAAGGATTCCAATCTTTAAAGAACAAAAAGACGCAGACGCCCATAACCGCCACAATGGGTTCCAGATAGTTGTAAAATGTGCTTTGCGGGACCAAATTCCCCGTTTTCGCCATAAATTCTCCGAAACTCACCGCCATCGCGGAGAGGAAAAAGAACGCGGCCAGGATGCCGCGTTTTCCCGGCGGTACGCGCCGCATACGGCAAAGGACATTTCCGAGGACAAGATAGGTAATGGAAAAAGGGAAGAGCGCGCCGACAAAATAAGAATTCAGGTCACGCGCAAAAAGTAAACGGACAAGGATATACAAGGCTTGTGAACCGAAAATAATTCCCACGAAAATGAGCGACAACCTTTTCGTATCCCCTCCAAAAACGGGACGCACAAAAGGAAGCATAAGATAGACGCCAACCATCATATAGAGAAACCATAGTGGCCCTGACCACATTCCTGCAAGAAATCTCTTTAAGAATGTTGCTATATTAAAAACAGTATGTCCTTGAACGCAATAGAGTATGTAATAGATGAGAGACCAAGCCAGAAGTGGAATAAGTATCTTGGGCAAACGCTTGCGATAGAACGTCGCAACATTTACTGGTTGTGCATCTGTCAGCATGAGCGTGCCGCTTATCATCAAAAGTACAGGAACACAAAAGACGCATAAGGCCGCATAGACGATTCCCGGCAGAAATTCCGGCCTATCACTCTTTGTGAGCAGGGGAAGCGCGGAATGGAGGACAGTCACGGCAAAAATGGAGAGACAACGCAGGAGATCCAGGTACAGCAAGCGTTCCCTGGGTTTGCCGAGGGCGAAAACAGTGGAGGAATTCATGGCGCGCCCTTACGGCATGGCCTGTAAAAAAGCAATCAACTCGGTGCGCTTAGCGCGCCTAAAAATTGTCCCATTTCTACCGGAATTACCGAATTCTTGCCGGGAAAAAGCACTTTTTTGCCGGAATTCGCACGCGCAGGGAAAATGATCCTCACGCTTGCGAACGGCGTTTGACTCCGATCACCCACCAGGCGCAGCCCAACAGGACGATCCCGGAAGCCGCAAAGGCCGATGCGATCCCAAAAAGGGCGGCCACGCCGCCTGCCGCCAACGGCCCTGCTGAATGGCCGATGTCCATGATCGAACCCAGAAGCCCCATGGCCGCGCCGCGCTCTTCCTGGCGGGAGAGATCCGCCACATAGGCGCTCGTGGCCGCCGTGGCCACGGACAGCGCCAGGCCAAGCACAACGGACAGCGCGAAAAGACCCGGCAGCTCCCGCACCCAGGGGATCGCTCCCAGAGCGCAGGCCATAACCGCCGCTCCGCCGAGCATTTGCCCCACGCGTCCATGCCGGTCCGAGAAACGGCCGAAAAACGGCTTGGTCACGGCTACCGTCACCACCTGCACGGAAAAAAGCGCCCCCGTCATCCAGGCCGCATGGCCGCGAGTCTTGGCCACAATGGGCAGAAAGGCCTCGAACGTGCCGTACGCGAAGAGGATACCCGCTTCCAGCACGCACCCGGCCAGGATGGACCGGCTGGCCATCAGTTGCCGCAAGCTCTCAAGAACGGCGGGACGCGGCCCTGCGTCCTTTTGGCGCTCTTCAAACCGGGGCAGCCGCCACGCCAGGATGAGGACCCCGATCCCTGCCAGGCCGCACGCCACATACACCGCCGGAAATCCCAGCCACAAGACGGCGCCGCCAAGCATCGGGGCCAGAAAGCGGCCCGCCAAGGTAGCCGAGGAGAAGGCCCCCAGTTTTTCGCCCTTTGCCTCGCTGTGGGCGTCCGCGACCGCCGCCTGGGCCACCGGCATGAACACTCCCGTGGCCAGCCCGTGATAGAAGCGGGCCAGCCCTAAGCTCCACACGCCGGAGACGAAAAGATACGCAAAGGGAGCGCTGGCGAAGACCAAGGCCGAGACCAGAAGCATCGCGCGCCGTCCTATGCGGTCCGAGAGCATCCCGCCCGGAATACTGACAATCACCCCGGCCAGGGGCGAGAGCGCGGACACCAGGCCGATGCCCAGGGTTCCCGCCCCAAGACTCTGCGCGAAAAGCGGCAGCACCGGATTTTTTGCCATGGTGGTGGAGAGGATGGCCAGGAATCCGCACGCGCACAACATCCGAAACGGAGAATTGAGGAAACGGTTCATAACTTTTCCATCCACCTTACCCGCCCGCCAGCTTGACCGTATAGCCGAGCTTTGTAAGCTCCTCACGCAATGTTTCCCGGTGATCGCCTTGTATCTCGATGACGCGATCCTTGACCGTGCCGCCCGCTCCGCACCGCTGTTTCAACTGCTTGGCGAGCTTTTCCAGTTCAGCGTCCGGCAGAGCCAACCCGGTTATCAGGCAGACGCCCTTCCCCTTGCGGCCTTTGGTCTGGCGCATGATGCGCACCACGCCGCCGGCTTTGGGGCGTGTCTCCCGTTCTAGCGCAGCCACAGTGATACCCTGGTGGCCAGCCATTCCAGGGTGAGGCTGGGGTTTACCTGTCCGATCAGCGCCTCCTGGGCGCTCTCCAGCAAAAGATCGAGGCGGCGAAGCCCCGCAAGCCCCAGGCGGTTGTTCAAAAAATCGGCCAGGGCCGAAGCGGGGCGTCCGGCCAGTATGTCCGCCAGTTCCTTGGACAAAGCCAGAAGGATATGCTGGGCCGCCTGGCGGGTAAGGCGCGTTTTGGCCGCGGAGAGGGAGAAAAGTCCGCAGCCGGTGCGCCAGAAGCGTTCCAGGGCCGCGAGTCCGTCGGTGGCGGCGGCCGCGTCGTCCGGGCTTCGGGAACCGCAGGGTTCGGGCCAGGCAAGGGTGAGGGTCCAGGCGCGGGAAACGAGCGTGGGCAAAAGCCTTTCGCGCTGCGGGGCCAAAAGCGCGAAACAGTTGCCGGGGCGCGGCTCCTCCATACATTTGAGCAGCGCATTGGCGGCCTGGGGGGTAAGCCCTTGGGCTTCCGTCAGAATAACAACCCGGTGGCCCGGCCCGCGCGGCGGCTCGCCGACTTTTTGGCGGATCTCGCGCACGTCGTCCACTTTGATGGATTCCTCGGAGCCGTCCAGGAAAATAAGGTCCAGATGAACCTTTTCGCGCACCTGAACGCAGGATTCACATTCGCCGCATCCGCCGTGTTCGCAGTTAAGAATCGCGGCATAGGCCAGGGCGACGGCCTCGCGCTCGGCGGCCGAGCCGCCCTCAATCACCAGAACCTGCGGCGGATTCTTGGCCAGTTGCCCCAGGCGTTCTTCGGCCAGTTTTTGGCGGGGCGAAAGTCCGAAGAAGGCGGCGTTCATGAGTTTTTCTTACAAAGCGTCTCTTCCCGGCCAGGGCCCACGGAGATGATCGCAATAGGCGCTCCGGCCAGTTCCTCCACGCGATTCAAGTACCGTTTGGCCGCTTCGGGCAGGGCATCAAACGAGCGGCAGGACGAAATATCCTCCCGCCATCCGGGCATAGTCTCGTACACGGGCGTGACAGCCCCCAGAGCGCCTTCGCGCTGCGGCGGATAGAGAATATCGCTCTCTTCGTAGCGGTAGGCGGTGCAGATTTTCAGTTCCGGCAAGCCCCCAAGCACGTCGAGCTTGGTTATGGCAAGGCCTGTCGTGCCGTTTAGGCGCACGGCCTCACGCACGAGCGCCATGTCCAGCCAGCCGCAGCGGCGTTTGCGGCCTGTGGTGGCCCCGAATTCCGCGCCCGTCCTCTGGAGATGCTCGCCCGCGGCGCACGTCAATTCCGTGGGAAAGGGGCCTGAACCCACGCGGGTGGTGTAGGCCTTCACGACGCTCACCACTTCATGGATGTCGCGTATCGAGCAGCCGGACCCCGATGCGGCGTTGCCGGCCAGACAGCACGACGAAGTGACGAACGGATAGGTCCCGTGGTCAATATCCAGGTGCGTGCCTTGAGCGCCCTCGAAAAGGATGTTCGCGCCGTCCGCCTTGGCCTGTCCGATAAGGCCCGGCACGTCCGCCAGATAGGCGGCCACGCGCCGGCCAAGGGGCAACAGTTCCTTCAAAACCTGATCCACGCTCAAGGGGGCCAGACCGTAGAGGTCCGTCAGCAGGGCATTTTTTTCGGCAAGCGCGTGGCGAATCTTGGCGGTCAAAAGCGCCTCGTCCAGAAAATCCCCGGCCCTAACACCCACGCGCGAGGCCTTGTCCTCGTAGCACGGACCGATGCCGCGTCCGGTGGTTCCGATCTTGCCTCCGGCCTTGGCCTCTTCGCGGGCCGCGTCCAGAAGCCTGTGATAGGGCATGATGACGTGCGTGCGAAGGCTCACAGCCAGACGCGCGGGGGACATATCCACCCCCTTGGCCGCAAGCTGATCCACTTCGGCGAGAAATACCTGCGGGTCCAGCACGACGCCCGCCCCAATGGCGCACCGCTTGCCCCCGTGCAGAATACCGGAAGGGATAAGATGCAGGATCGTTTTTTCGCCGTTCACAACCAGCGTGTGGCCCGCGTTGTTGCCGCCGTGGAACCGGACGATCAGCGCCGCTTTTTCGGTAAGCAGATCAACGATCTTGCCCTTGCCCTCGTCGCCCCATTGGGCCCCATGCACCACCATGCCAGCCATGCGTCCTCCAAAGGCTCACGCCTAAACGACAAAGTTAGCTCTTTCCCAAAAGGCTTTTTTGCGTAAGAAACCACTGGAGCGTTGTCAACGTGCTTTCCGGGCGGTGTTATGGAATTTACGGTATATCTTGCCCCAAAAGGCTTCACCAACGAACTGGTTCATGAACTGGGCGATGTGACCGAAGTGGTGGACCGTCTGGCCTTCGCGCCAGGCCCGCCGCGCCCCGCCGCCTGGGCGCAAAACGTCTGGCTTTGCCCGGAGCGTATCCCCATCGAGTCCATAACCGACGCGGCAAACAAGCTGCGCGCCTTGCAGCGCAACTGGGCTTTGTGGTCCGTAGGGCATCACCGCAGGGCGCGCCTCATCGAGGCCCAGCTTCCCTCAATAAATCCCAAACCCATACGCATCGGGACGCCGCCCCCGCGCGCGCCGCTCGGCTCCTGGACGCTTCTTGACCGCGACACCATCGTGGCCTCGCCCGCCTGCTTAAGCCCCTTCCCCCACGGCGAGGCGCGCTTCGTGGAAAATAAATCCGAGCCGCCAAGCCGGGCGTATCTGAAACTCTGGGAACTCTTCACCCTGCTTGAGACCGTCCCAAGCCCCGGCAGCTTCTGCCTGGACATGGGCGGCAGCCCTGGCGGCTGGACCTGGGTGCTGGCCAGCCTCGGCTGCCGGGTACTCTCCGTGGACAAAGCGCCGCTTGCCCCGCGCGTGGAAACCATGCCCGGCGTCGAATACCGGCTGCTCTCCGCGTTCGCGCTCGATCCGCGCGAAGTGGGCGAGGTGGACTGGTTCTTCTGCGACGTGGTCTGCTACCCCGACCGGCTGTGGCGGCTGGTGGACCGCTGGCGCACCTTCGGCAAGGTCCGCAACTTCGTCTGCACGCTCAAGTTCCAAGGCGCCACCGACCACGAAACAGCGGCCAAATTCCAAGCCTACCCAGGATCGAAACTCATGCACCTCTCCTGCAACAAACATGAGTTGACGTGGGTGCTGCTGGACCAAGGCTCGCGCCTTCCCCCGGCAGGGGGATGATCCCCCTGCACCCCGCAATAAGCTTCGCGGGCAGCCCGCGAAGCTAGCGCTTGGGCGTGGGTTTGCCCGTAAAAGGCAGGATTTTGGTTTGGGGTTTGAGTGGCGTCGGGGCTGCCGGAACGGGTGTGGGGGACGGCTTGGCCGGGGCGGTTTCGCCTGGGGTCAGGCCCTTGGACCAGTGGAAGTTGAAAAGCTGATTTTTAAAGCGCACGGCCTGGATAAAGGAGAGGATGAGCGCGGCCTCTTCCCAGCGTTTGGAGGGTTCGAAGCGCTGGACCTCTTCGGCATAGCGCTCCCACAGGCTCATAAGCGAGGCCTCGTCAAATTCATTGAGCTTTTTGGCGAGCTGCCCAAGTATTTTTTCCACAGAGTCCTCCAGCATCGACGCCTAAACATAGCATGAAATCCGGGCGCGGCCAACGGCCGTTTGCTGGCTGATGCCGGTTATGATAGGTTTATCCCCCCGCAAGGAAATGAGGGAGCGCAGACATGAGCGATCTGAAAAAAATGTACACCGCCATCCAGGAAGACCCCTTCCCGGAAGATATGACAATCACTTTGGGCAGCCAGACCCTGACGTTCAAAAAGCGGACCTGGACCATTGACGGCCAGGTGAAAGGGCTGCGCTACGGCGAAAATCCAGACCAGCCCGCCGCGATGTATCAGCTTACGAGAGGCTCGCTTGAGCTTTCCGGGGTGAAGTTCAGAGACGGCGGGCGAGGGCTGGTCTCGGCCCTGACCGAGGAGCATTTGATCCAGTCCGGCAAACATCCCGGCAAGACCAATCTCACGGACGTGGACAATGCGCTGAACATTTTGCAGTATCTGTCGGCCAAGCCGGCGGCGGTTATTTTGAAGCACAACAACCCCTGCGGCGCGGCCTGGACCAATGAGGGACTGGCCGTCGCGTTCGAGCGGGCCAGCCTGTCCGACCGCATCGCCGCTTTCGGCGGGGCCGTGGTGGTCAACCGGACCCTGGACAAGGCCACGGCACAGCGTATCACGGCAGGCTATTTCGAGGTCGCCGCCGCCCCGGATTTCGAGCCGGAAGCCCTTGAGATACTCAAGAGTAAGAAGAATCTGCGTATTATTGCCATTCCGGGTATTGGGAATTTGGCTGATTATGCCGGGGAACCGTTTCTGGACGTGAAATCCCTCATGGACGGCGGACTGGTGGTGCAGTTTTCGTTCAGGAACAGAATTTTGAAGCCGTCGGACTTTTTGCCCGCGCAGACCACCACCAAGGAAGGCCAGACCCTTATTGCCCGCGCGCCAACACAAAAAGAGGCGGACGACTTGCTCTTTGCCTGGGCCGTGGAGGCGGGCGTCACGTCCAATTCGGTCATTTTCGCTAAAGACGGCGCCACGGTGGGCATCGGGACCGGCGAGCAGGACCGCGTGGGCGTGGTGCAGCTTACCATCTCCAAGGCCTACACCAAGTACGCCGATCTTCTGGCGTTTACGCGCCATAAGCTCTCCATTTACGAACTGCGCGCCAAGGCTGCGGAGGATGCCGACCTGGCCAGGTCTTTGGCCGAGATAGAGGCGCAAACCAAGGCGGACAGGGGCGGTCTGCCCGGAAGCGTACTGGTGTCCGACGGCTTCTTCCCCTTCCGCGACGGCGTGGACCTGGCTCTGGCCCAGGGCGTGACCGCCATTGCCCAGCCCGGCGGTTCGGTGCGCGACTTCGAGGTCATAGGGGCCGTAAACGAAGCCACGCCCCAGGTCGCCATGGTGTTTACCGGCCAGAGGTCGTTCAAACACTAGATAGGAAGTCTCTTGTCCACGAAGCATCCAACCCTTCTGGCCGTTGCCCAGCCTGGCTCGATCGTGGAGTTTCTCCAGGGCAACGAACCCCATCTGGCCTGGGTGGAGGAAGCGTCCGGCGACAAGCTGCGGCTTTATACCGTCAACAAACGCGAGACCAAGCTTGCCGCGCAGCGCCTGCTGCCCTGGCTTGGACCGCGCTTCGAGGGCCAGTTCAATCGGGAAGCCGTTCTGGAAAAGCTGCGCGAACACGCCGCTCGCCGCGAAGATTTGGCCGCTTCCCTTGATCCGCTGGAGATATGGGAGCTTTCCCAGGGCGAGGTTACGCAGGCGTCGGCCGTGTGGTTCGCTGGCCTGGCCTTTGAAAACCCGGATGTGGACCAAGTGGCGGCCATGGGCCGTGTACTTCTTACTCTTAAAACCCACTTCAAGTTCCAGCCCCCGAATTTTGAGGTCTATCCCGCAGAGACTGTGGAGCGGCGTCTGGCCGAGGCCGAGGCTGTACGGGAGCGCGAGCTTGTGGTCACGGCCGGGCAGGGCTTTTTCCACGATCTGTGGACCGGCTGGGCTTCCGGCAGACGCCAGGATACGGCCAAACTGGCCGCGCGGCTTGATCCCACGGCCGCGGACAAGCTTGCGAATCTCCTTCGCGGACTCATGGCCGACCCGGACAATCAGGAACTTGCCCCGCTGTGGCAGCATGTACGCAAGGGGCTGCCCGATCATCCGGCCCTGCCGCTTATTCTGGCCATGGAGTGGGGCATCGTGCCTCCCCATCACAATGCCTTGCTGGATCGGGCCGCATACAGCTTTGGCGACGCCTGGAGCCGGGACTTCGCGCAGGAGATCGAGCGGATCAAAAGCGAGTTCGCGGCCGGCCGCGAAGCCCCTGAAACCACAAGCTACGTTAGCGTGGATTCTCCGACCACGCGCGATATTGACGACGCGTTTCATGTGGAAAAAACGCCCGCAGGCTGGCGGGTGGGTATGGCCCTGGCCAGACCATCCCTGGTCTGGGACTTCGCAAGCCCTCTGGGCCGGGCCGTCTGGCAGCGCGCTTCGAGCCTCTATCTGCCCGAAGGCGTAAGCCACATGCTGCCCGAAGCCATAGGATGCGGGCTTTTCAGCCTGAAAGCCAATGATGATCGCCCCGCGCTTATCCTCGAATGGCTCCTGGACGACGCGGGAGAACCCCTGGAATTCACGCCCCGGCTCGGTTGGGTGCGCGTGGCCGCCAATCTCACCTATGAGGCGGTTGAACGCGATCTCAATGGAGGTTCGGCCGGATCAAATCTCACGGCGGCCTACTCTCTGGCCGAAAGGCTCCGGCTTTCCCGCACCTTGCGCGGGGCCGTGGTCATTGACAGGCCCGAACCCCGAATCTGTCTGACCGGCCCGTCCGATCATCCCACCATAGAGATCAACCCCTCGGAAGAGCATCCCAAAGCTCAGGTAATGGTCAGCGAGCTTATGATCCTGGCCAATGCCTCCATCGCGGCCTGGGCCGCGCAACAGGAACTCACGCTCTATCACCGCGTACAGGACATCTCCCCCCCGCCGGGATACGCCGGGGTGTGGACCGACCCCGTGGACATGCACCGGGTCATAAAACAGCTCACCGCGGCCACGCTTGAACTCCGGCCGGGCAAGCACGCGAGCCTCGCGGCCAAGGCCTACGCGCCCATCACGTCGCCCTTGCGGCGCATAAGCGATCTGGTCAATATGGCCCAAGTGGAAAGCACCCTTGAAACAGGCTCGCCTCGGTTTACCCGCGAGGAGATGGCGGCCAATCTGTCGCTTATCACCTCGCGTCTGGACGCGGTGAGCCAGGTACAGCGGATGCGGCCGCGCTACTGGAAGCTCGTTTACATGCGCGAGCATTGCCGGGAGCGTGAATTCGCGGCCACCGTGGTGGAGGATTGCGGTCAGTTCGCGGCCATGACCCTGACCGATCTGCAGCTCTTCACCCGCTGCGGACGGGAACTTTTGGGCGCGAACATGCAGGTGGGGCGCAAATTCTTGCTGCGCCTTGGCAAGGTGGACCCCTTAACCAATGAATTTAAGGTACTCGGCGCGCGGGAACCCCAAGAAGAGACGCCCGCTGAATCCGGCGGCTGGCCCGTTCCCGTGGACTGAGGGAGAACAGCATGTTCGCCAAAATCATCTGGCTCTGGCTGGCCTATCTGGCTGGTTCGTTTCCCTTCGGGCTTTTTATCGCGCAAGCCCTCTACGGCGTGGATCCCAGGACCTCCGGCAGCGGTAATATCGGGGCCACCAACGTGGCCAGGCTCTGTGGCGCCAAGCCCGGCATAGCCACGCTTCTGCTTGACGCCCTCAAAGGGTTCATCCCCGTGGCCGTGGCCTGGCGCATGGCTCCCCACTCGCCGTTCTTCCCCGGCTTGACCGCCCTTACCGCCCTCTGCGGCCACATGTTCCCCATATTTCTCCACTATAAGGGCGGCAAAGGCGTGGCCACCACCATCGGAGCGTTCCTGGCCCTGGCCCCTCTGGCGACGCTCATTTCCGGGCTTCTCTGCCTTGCCGCCATCGCCGCCACAGGCTTCGTCTCCATAGGATCGCTCCTTCTCGCCGTAAGTCTGCCGTTTACCGTCTGGTGGAGCAAAGGATTCGCCCTCGTCCCCGTAACCGCCGTCGCAGCTGGCCTCATCACCTGGAAACACCGCGAGAACATCAGCCGCCTCAAAGCCGGGGCCGAAAAACCCTGGCGTAAAAGGACGAACGCTTAGTCAATCTTTCGGGGCCGAAACCGTTCCACAAGAGCATACCCCAGGACGAATAATACGGCTGCCAATGTGCATGAGGCTACTATGAGCGCCAGCCTCATGCCGGTGGGCATGAAGACGAAACGAACCGTGGAGTCGCCTTTCGGCAGGGCAATCTGCTGAAATGCTTCTTTGATGTTCTCGATTTTGACTTTGGTATCATTGACGTAGGCCTTCCAGCCGGGCATCGCCAATTCCAATCGAGTCAAGTGGGAAGGATCGGCGCAGGAGGCCTTGACCTCATCGTGGCTCACGGCGGTGAGAGAACATCCCTCAGCTTCAAAATAGGGTTTGACGCCGGGAAGTTCATAGAGATTAAAATTTACGCCTTTATAGACCAGACGGACCTTGTCCGAGAGTTGATCACGAAATTCAATGGAAGGCACCGTTCCGGGCCGGAAGCCCTCCCCATCCGTCTGGACGCGGATGTCCTCTGAGGGGTGCGCCAAAGTCGCCATCCAGAGCGCGACAAGGTGGACTCCCCCTTGCTTCTCAAAAACGATCCTCACCGCGTCACCCTTGGCCACAGAAAGCGGCCGGTCCAGCGTAATCTCAAGGGGCGCATTGTCTCGTGCGGTGGCGAGATCACCGGCGCCCTGCGCACATTCGTCAGCATTGCAGATCGTTGCGGTCAGTTTGCCGTCCGATGTGCCGCCATAGGTTCCAATCAGGACGGAACACCCTGTAAGCGATGTCTTTTCTTCCTGCGTGAAGGGAGCGGTCATTTCAAGATGCCGAGATTGCCCTAAAGCCAGAGGCACCAAATCATTTTGTAGTTCCGGCATAAATGGTAAAGTTGCAGGCTGAGTCCTCGATGTAATGTATTTCACTCCGGCTTGCGCATAACGATCAAGCCGCTGGCGAAATAGGATTTTACGTTGGGCACGTTGTCCCATTGTCCGGCCATCGCTACCCGCGCGATACATCAGTCCATAACGAATAAAGGGGTCAAGTTGGTTGCGAACATAGTCTATTGAGAGTTTGGGAACAGGAAGATCTCTCCAATTCAAGTAAGAGAAGCCAAAATACGATCCATAATTTGGCGTTATCGAGGCAGTTTCAGAGCCAACAGTCCGTTGGTATCCTATGTTTTTGATAAAGGCGATGGTTCCTTCATCAAGCTTGGAATGGCTGGGAAAATACAGATAAGGAACAGCGAAATTGGCCAGGGCTTCGGCAACGAGAAGAATCCCCAACATTCCCGCTATCCTGGATGGCTTTGCTCGCGTGGCGAGGAAAACGGTTCCCAATACGATCGTCAGAGCCGCCCCCGCGCTCAAAACAGCGGTGTGCATGATGCCTGGATGTTCTTCTGTCCGCAACTGCGTCAAAACCGGCCACGCCAATGCTACTGCCACAGCTAGAAGGATTACAACAAGAGCTACAGCTTTGCCTAACGCCCGGCGAACATCGGAGATTTTTGCCTGGCGAATATCATCAAGCGCCAGTCCCGCCAGAATGACGAAACAGAATATCCAACTGGAATTCAGATAACGAAATGGCATCGTAATTTTAGCAAGAGGGAATACTTCAAATACCTGATAGATTCCGGGAACGCCAAAAGTTACTCCAACAGCAAACACAATCCAAAGAGCTGTGAGTATTTTAATGGCGCGTCGCTTGGGGAAAAACAGAGCGGTCAACGCTAGGATACAAGGGACAAGTCCGATATACCCTCCTGTGTGCGACCAAATTCTGTGAATTAACGGATTCTTTGCAACAAAAATGGGACCATACACATACGGAAGCAACGCGTGCAAAAGCGCGGAGGGCGGTAAATATACGCCGTAGAAACCGCTATGGGCATGGCCTCCAAGTGCGGCCTCAGGCAAGAAGGCGACAAAAGCCAGGAGTACGGGGAGACTCAAAAGTAAGCCCACCAGGCAAACAAGGCCGAGGTCGAGAAGAAATTCCGGCCGCGCCGGGCGGTTGAGCGCAAAAAACCGGAACACAGCCCAAACCAGAAGCAACAGGGAATACAGGTACACGACTTCCGGGAATCCCGCATAGATTGCCAAAGCGGCCGCCACGCCCCCCAGTGCGATGACGGGCAGACGTTTGGCCTTTCGGGCATTGTCGTTGGCGGATGTGTGGAGGATCTCTATGACTAGGAAAAGCCACGGCAGGAAGGCGACGGGGTTAACAACATTGCGTAGCCATACAAAAACGCCATTGAATTGAAACAGCACTGCGCCGACGAGAGCGGACTTGGTGGCAGACCCTAATTTTCGAAGGAAGAGCCAGGCGCCAAGACCAGCCAATATCTGCAACAATCCCAGCTCAAGAGCTTGCCCGTGCGGAAAGGCGAGGAGCCAAGTTGGAGGAAAGAGGGCTGCGGATGCCATCTCTCCAAGTAGCGGTGTGCCAAGGCCTTCATAATGATTCCATAAAGGCAATTTTCCTGAGAACACATCAAGCGCGGCACGCCGGCCAAGAGCTTCATAAAGAGTGCCATAACAGGGATCAATTGTTGGTTGGCCGTGGCTTAGGTTAAATACTGGCTGACCGGGAAAGAACCTGCTGACGCCGTCATATTGTAGGCCGCTATAGAGATAAGTACCGCTGCTATCGATAATTTTGAAAACAGAAAGAAGAATAAAAAGCAGCGGCAATATGCTTAAGGAAAAAAATACCTTGCGAGTCATTGATCTCCCCTGAAATCGATACAGCCCGCGAAGCCTATTGCGGGGTGCAGGGGGATCATCCCCCTGCCGGGTCCAGGGCGGAGCCCTGGGCTACCAGGCGAACAAGGGGTAGTCCCTGGCGAAGGCGTTGACGTCCTTCTTGATGGCGGCCAGGGCGGTTTCGTTATCGTGGGCTGTTAAGGCGGCGTCCACCCAGGCGACTATGCGCTCTATTTCCTTTTCCTTCATGCCCCGGGTGGTGACGGCCGGCGTGCCCAGGCGGATGCCGGAGGTGACGAAGGGAGAGGCGGTTTCGAAGGGGATGGCGTTTTTGTTGGCGGTGATGCCGGCGGTTTCGAGGGCGTGCTGGGCGTCTTTGCCGGTGATGTTTTTGCTGGTCAGGTCCACGAGCAGGAGGTGGTTGTCCGTGCCGCCGGAGACCAGCGTGTAGCCCAGGGCGGTGAGTCCTGCGGCCATGGTTTTGGCGTTGGTTAAGACCTGCTGTTGGTAGCGGACGAATTCGGGACGCAGCGCTTCGCCAAAGGCTACGGCCTTGGCCGCGATCACGTGCATGAGCGGTCCGCCCTGGATGCCGGGGAAGATTTGGGAGTCGAGCTTTTTGGCGTGTTCCTCATCGGAGAGGATGAGGCCGCCTCTAGGGCCGCGCAGGGTCTTGTGGGTGGTGGAGGTGGTGAAGTGGGCCCGGCCTATGGGCGAGGGGTGGAGGTCAGCCGCCACGATGCCCGCGATGTGGGCCATATCCACCATGAGGTAGGCCCCCACCTCGTCGGCGATGGCGCGGAAGCGGTTAAAATCAATGATGCGGGGATAGGCGCTGGCCCCGGCCACGATCATCTTGGGTTTGTGGGTGCGGGCCAGGTTTCCCATGGCGTCGTAGTCAATGTGCCCGGTTTCTCTGGTCACGCCGTAGGAGACGATGTTGAAGAAGCGGCCGGAGAAGTTGACCGGGCTGCCGTGGGTCAGGTGGCCGCCGTGGGAGAGGTCCATGCCCAGAAGCGTGTCGCCGGGGTTTAAGACCGAAAAATAAACGGCCATGTTGGCCTGGGAGCCGGAGTGCGGCTGGACGTTGGCAAAGCCGCAGTGGAAGAGCTTTTTGACCCTGTCGCGGGCGAGATCTTCGGCCTGGTCCACGAATTCGCATCCGCCGTAGTAGCGCTTGTGGGGATAGCCCTCGGCGTACTTATGGGTCATGACCGAGGCCTGGGCCTGGCGGACGGCCGCGGACACGAAGTTTTCCGAGGCGATGAGTTCCAGACCGTTCACCTGGCGGTCGATTTCGCGCAAGATGGTGGCGGCGAGTTCCTGGTCGCGGATGCAGAGTTCGTCCATTTATTCCTCGTATTTTTTGAAGATAACGCACGCGTTCGTGCCGCCGAAGCCGAACGAGTTGGTCATAACCGTGCGGATATCGCGTTTTTGGGGCTGGCCCGGCGTGTAGTCCAGGTCACATTCGGGGTCCGGGGTGTCGTAGTTTATCGTGGGCGGGACGATGCCCTCAAGAAGAGACTTGACGGAGAAGACGCTCTCGATGGCCCCGGCCGCGCCCAGACAATGACCGATCATGGACTTGTTGGCCGTGACCGAGATGTTTTTGGCGTGATCGCCGTAAACCTTTTTTATGGCCCTGGTCTCGCACAAGTCGTTTAATTGGGTGGAGGTCCCATGGGCATTGATGGAGTCGATGTCTTCGGGGGCCATGCGGGCCTCGCGCAGGGCGGCGCGCATGGCCAGGGCCGCGCCGTAACCGTCGTCGGGCGGGGCGGTCATGTGGAAGGCGTCGCCGGAGGTGCCGAACCCGGCCACTTCGGCCAGGATGCGCGCGCCGCGCGCTTTGGCGAAGTCCAATTCCTCCAGGATGAGGATGCCGGAGCCTTCGCCGATGACAAAGCCGGTACGGTCCTTTTCAAAGGGACGCGAGGCGATCTCCGGCGCGTCGTTTCGGGTGGAGAGGGCCTTTAAGGCGTTGAACCCGGAGACGGCCATGGCGTCAATGGTGGATTCCGCGCCGCCGCAGATCATGGCTTTCGCCCGGCCGAGCAGGATGTCGGTGTAGGCGTAGCCCACGCCGTGAGCGCCCGATGCGCAGGCGGTGGACGGGCAGACGTTGGGGCCTTTGGCGCCGGTGAATATGGCGGTCTGGCCCGCGGCCATATTGGCGATCAAGACCGGTATGAAAAAGGGCGAGATCCTGGAGGGACCGCTGTCCAGGAGCTTTTTGTGCTGCTCCTCGATGGTGCGCAGGCCACCCAGGCCGCAGCCTATGATGACGCCTACGTGAGGAGCCAGATCGTCCGTTATGGCGAGATTGGCGTCTTTTACGGCCATAAGCGACGCGGATACGGCGTATTGGGTGAACAGATCCATGCGGCGGACCTGTTTGACCGGGATATACGGGGCGGGATCGAACCCTTTGACCTCGCAGGCGAAGGTGGTGTCGAACCCGCTCACGTCGAAGCGGGTGATGGGGGCGGCCCCGGGAACCCCGGCGAGGAGATTGTGCCAGCTTGCGGCCAGATCGTTGCCGATGGGCGTGATCGCGGCCATGCCGGTAACGGCGACACGATGAAGCGTCATGGCGTGGAACCCTAGAGGGAAAAGAGCGGCCGGGTCCGAATATCGGGGTTGCCGGCCGTCCCGGATTTAGGCCTTTTTCGCGGCTACGAAGTCAATGGCGTCCTGGACCTTCACGATCTTCTGGGCGTCCTCGTCGGCTATTTCCACGCCGAACTCCTCTTCCATGGCCATGATGAGTTCGGTCAGGTCCAGGGAGTCCGCGCCCAGATCGTCCACGAACTTGGCTTCGGGCTTTACTTCGTCAGCGGAAACGCCCAACTGATCCACAATGATCTCTTTTACTTTTTCTTCGACGGACATACCTTCTCTCCTTACGAATACGCGGATGGTTTGTGTACGTTTTTAACGGTAGAGGCCGCCGTTTACGGCCAGAATCTGGCCGGTGACATAGGCCGCCTCCGGCGAGACGAGATAGGCCACAGCCGCGGCGACCTCTTCCGGCGCGCCAATTCTTTTCAGCGGAATCTGTTCCAGAAAAGCCTCTTTGGCCGCCTGTGGCAACACGGCGGTCATATCGCTCTCGATAAAGCCTGGAGCCACGGCGTTCACCGTAACATTTCGCGGGGCCAGCTCCATGGCGGCGGATTTGGTCAGTCCGATGAGTCCGGCCTTGGCCGCCACATAGTTGGCCTGGCCCGCGTTGCCCATCTGGCCCACCACGGAAACGATGTTTACAATGCGCCCGGATCTGCGCTTCATCATGATTTTGGCGGCCTCGCGCAGGCAGGAAAAAGCGCCGGTGAGGTTTACGGCAATCACCCGGTCCCAGTCCTCGTCTTTCATGCGCACCAGAAGGCCGTCCTTGGTGATGCCCGCATTGTTGACCAGGACATGAAGATCGGTCTGGCCCTCGATATGCTCTTTGAAAAAGGCGGCCACAGCCGCGCGGTCGGACACGTCCAGGGGGAGCGCTTTGGCCTCGCCGCCCTCCGCCAAAATATGAGCGGCCACGGCCTTGGCTTCCTCGGGCTTGGAGACATACGTCAGGATGACCGAGTAACCGGCCTTGGCCAGGCGTTTGGAAACGGCCGCGCCGATTCCGCGCGAACCGCCGGTGACAAGGGCGCTGGGGCGGGATGGTGTATTCATCGTTTGGTTTCCATGTATCGGGAAGGGGCTCTTCTATCGTAATCGGGCCGCGAATTCAAACACGATTTGCTGTCAGGCGAATTTGAGCAGAACCGCCCCCCAGGTGAAGCCCCCGCCAAACACGGTGAGCAGCACCCGGTCGCCGGGTTTTATGCGGCCTGTGGCCACTGCCTCGGCCAGGGCGATGGCCACGGCTGAGGCCGAGGTGTTGCCGTAGCGGTCCACCGTGACCATGACTTTTTCCGGTCCGATGCGCAGGCGTTTGGCCACGGCCTCCATGATGCGCAGATTGGCCTGGTGGGGAATGAACAGATCCACGTCCGCCATGGACAGGTTGTTCTTTTCCAGGATTTCCCTGCACACCGAGCCCATGGCCCTGACGGCGTTTTTGTAAACCTCAGGGCCGTTCATGTAGATAAAAAAATCGTTGCCCACCGTGTCGCCAAGCTTCAGGGGAAACGCCGAGCCGCCGCTTTTTACGGTGAGAAGCGGCCACAGTGAGCCGTCGCTTTTGAGGATCACATCCTCGATAGCGGCTTGGCCCGGTTTGGGTTCCCGGCCTGAGAGGACCACCGCCCCCGCGCCGTCGCCAAAAAGCACGCACGTGGCCCGGTCCGCCCAGTTGGTACGGCTGGTGGTCACTTCCGAGGCGGTAACGAGGACGGCGGAGCCTGGGCGCAGGGCCACAGCGCCGCAGGCCGCGTCCAGGGCATAGAGAAAGCCGGAACAGGCGGCGCTTATGTCCATGCAGGGCAGATTCTTGAGTCCCAGTTTGTCCTCTAAGATGCAGGCCGTGGGCGGACAGATGGCGTCTGGCGTGAAAGTGGCGAAATAAATATGGGTGAGATCGATTGCCTTGCGCGACGCGTTGTCCAGGGCCTGCAGGGAGGCTTTGAGCGCCATGTCCGAGGCGGCTTCGCCAACCGCTGCGATGCGGCGCTCCTTGATGCCCGTGCGGGTGGTGATCCACTCATCGCTGGTTTCCACCATGGCCTCAAGATGGGCGTTGGTCAGGATACGTTCGGGGACGTAGCGGCCGAAGCCCTCAAGGGTAAAGTGTCCGTGCATGGGCATTGCGTGTGCGATTTTGGGGTTATCCGGCGCTTTACGCCGTCCGTTTGGAGAACGTGGCGAAATCTTTATTGGCGGCAAGGCTGGCCCTAAGCTTTTCGGCAATGCCCATGGCCACAAGGGTTCCGGCCATGTCCACGGCATTGGCGACGGCTTTCTGATTGGACGCGCCGTGGCTTACGATCACGGTTCCGTTCAGGCCCAGAAGCGGCGCGCCGCCGTACTCGGTGTAATCCATGAGCCTGGAAAAACGTTTGAGCGAGGAAAGGGCGAGCGCGGAGCCGATTTTGGCGAAAAATCCCCGGCGAAGCTCGCCCTTTAAGAGCCTGCCCATGGAGATGCCAAGCCCCTCGGCCAGCTTCAAGACCACATTGCCTATAAAGCCGTCGCATACAAGCGCGTCCACAGCGCCGGTGAAGAGGTCGCGGCCCTCGATGTTGCCCGTAAAATTAAGCGAGGAACCTTTAAGGAGTTCAAAGGCTTCCTTGACCAGATGGTTGCCCTTGCCCTCTTCCTCGCCGTTGGAGATGAGCGCGACTCTGGGCTGCGGGCAGCGCAGGAGGATGCGCGCTATGAGGTCCGCCATGACGGCGAACTGCAACAGATTTATGGGGCGGCAGTCCACGTTGGCCCCGGCGTCCATCAACACGCACGGGGCGCGTTCCGTGGGCAGGAGGGTGGCGAGGCCCGGCCGGTCCACGCCTTCGATGCGGCCCAGGGTAAAGGTGCTGCACGCCAGCACCACGCCCGTGTTGCCCGCGCTTATGAGGCCGTCGGCCTGGCCGCCTTGCACCAGGTTGCAGGCCACCTGGATGGACGAGTCCTTTTTTTTGCGCATGGCGTCCAGCGGCTTGTCGCTCATTTCAGCCACTTGGGAGGCGTGGACGGCGCGCACGCAAAGACCCTTCGTGTCGAGCTTGTTCAGCTCCGTCACGATGCGGGCTTCGTCCCCCACCAGGATGACGTCGTACGCTTTGCGCCTGGCGGCAAGGACCGCGCCGGGGACCACCACCTGAGGGCCGAAATCCCCCCCCATGGCGTCCACGGCGATGCGGGGCCTGTTAGGACTGCTGGGGCTCATCCCGCTTCAGCACTTGGCGCCCTTTGTACGTGCCGCAGCTGGGGCAGACCCTGTGGGGCAGGGTCGGTTCGCCGCAGGAACACAAAATCACGTTGGGAGGGGTCAAGGCGTCGTGGGAGCGGCGCATGCCCTTGCGGGACTTGGAAACCTTTTTTCTGGGAACAGCCATTTCGAATACCTCGATTTACTCTTTCTTGGCGATGGAAAGCCCGCGCAGCACTGCCAGACGCGGATCAAACTCCGAAATTTCGCACCCGCAGGCCCCGGCGTTCAGGTCCTTGCCGCAGTGCGGACAGATGCCTTTGCATGCCTCGGAACACAGGGGCTTCACCGGCAGCGCCAGCACGAATTCTTCCCAGAGCATGCTCCCCGCGTCAAGCTCCAGGACATGCCCGCGCCGGCGCAAAAGCGTCGGCTCCAGGGAGTCCGTGTCCGGCGGCGATTCTTCCTCAAGGCGCTCAAAGTCCTGGCGGACAAAGACCTCGACGGCCACGGCGCAGCGGTCGCAGGGGACTTTGACGCTGCCTTCGAGCCGCCCCCGGACCAGGACGCCCCTGCCCTGCGGGACAACCATAAAACGGGCGGCAAGGGGACGCGCGGGCGTAATTTCCATATGGAATTCGCGCCACCCGGCGGTCCAGAACTCCTGGTCGTCAAAGGTGAACTCGCGTCCCTCTTCGGGGATGTCGGCAACATCCAGCCAGTGTTCGGCCATGCGCGCTCCGGTAAAGTACTGGTGACTAATCGCGCGTTCTCTTTCTGTCAACAAAAAGCTTGCCAGGCGTAAAGGAGGCGTGTAAACATCCCCTCCCTTTGGATGTGATTTCATTTTCCGGGGCGCTTTCGTACGCCCGGTGGAGGTTTGATATGGCCAAGGTCTGCGAAAAGTGCGGCAAAAAGCCCCAGGTGGGCAACAACGTTTCCCACGCCAACAACAAGTCCAAGCGCCGCTTTGAGCCCAATCTGCGCCAGGTGCGCGCCGCCCTGCCCACGGGCGAGGTGGTCACCATGACGGTCTGCGCCCGCTGCCTGCGCTCGGGCGCTGTGGTCAAGCCCGCCGTGCGCGAACAGGCCGCATAATCCCCAATACTCTTGAGCGCCGTCACCCGTTTCGCCCCAAGCCCCACCGGACAACTCCACATCGGCGGGGCGCGTACGGCTGTTTTCTGCTGGCTTCTGGCCCGCCAGTCCGGCGGCCGGTTTCTCCTTCGCATTGAAGATACCGACACCCAGCGCTCCGAACAGGCCTACACGGACGGCATCCTGGCCTCCATGCGCTGGCTGGGCCTTAACTGGGACGGCGAACCCATCTACCAGACCAAGCGCTTCGATCTCTATAATCAATATATTGACCGCATGTTGGCCGACGGCACGGCCTACTGGTGTTCCTGCACCCCGGACGAAGTGGAGGCGATGCGCGAGGCGGCAAGGCTGAAAGGGACCAAACCCAAATACGACGGAAGCTGCCGCGAAAAAGGCCTGGGACCAGGCCCTGGGCGGGTGGTGCGCTTAAAAGCTCCGCTCACCGGCTGCACTTCGGTTAATGACCTCATCCACGGGCCGATCAGCGTGGAAAATAGCGAATTGGACGACATGATCCTGCGCCGCTCCGACAACACCCCCACCTACAACCTGGCCGTGGTGGTGGACGACGCGACCATGGGCATAACCCATGTCATCCGCGGCGACGACCACATAAACAACACCCCCCGGCAGATTCTCATCTACCAGGCCCTGAAACTGCCCGTGCCCGCCTTCGGCCACGTGCCCATGATCCTCGGCTCGGACAAAAAAAAGCTCTCCAAACGCCACGGGGCCACCGCCGTTTACGAATACCACGACCAGGGCATCCTGCCCGAAGCGATGCTCAACTACCTGGTGCGCCTGGGCTGGGCCAGCGGCGATCAGGAAATTTTCTCCCAGGACGAACTTATCCGCGCGTTCTCCATCAAAGCCGTGGGCAAATCCGCCTCGGTCTTCGACCGCGAAAAGCTCCTGTGGTTGAACCAACACTATATCAAAAATTCCCCTTTGGACCGCCTGGCCGCGCTCCTGAACGAATTTCTCGTCAAACGCGGCCACCCGGCCCAAGCTCCGGAATACCTCAAGGCCTTTATTCCGCTCCTGCAGCCGCGCTCCCGCACCTTGCTCGAAATGGCCGACCAGGCCGAGATGTTCGTGACAGACCTCCCCCCCATGGACACCCAAGCCCAGGCCAAATTCCTTACGGATGAGGTCAAACCGCACATTAAAGCCCTGGCCGGTCTCTTCGCCTCCGCCCCCGGCTTCTCCCGCGAACCCCTCGAAGCCGTCGCCAAAGCCTATCTCGACGAACACGGCCTGCCCTTCAAAACCATAGCCCAACCCCTGCGCGTCGCCCTCACCGGCCGCACCGCCAGCCCCGGTCTCTTCGAGACTATGGAAGCTTTAGGACGCGAGCGCGCCCTGACGCGGCTGCGTCGAATTTAGTGGGGCTTTGCCCCACGCCCCACCAGGGGCGCCGCCCCTGGACCCCGGCAGGGGGATGATCCCCCTGCACCCCGCAATTATTGCCATGTGTACGCGCCCGGTATAGGAGATGCGGACGATTCTTATGGAGTAGCCAATGATACGCCGACTGTTCTGGCTGTTATTTATTTTTTCCCTGGTCGGGATTCTGGTCTCGTCGCTTCTCTTGTTCGCCGCTCCCTCGGACGAGGTGGCCCGCTGGGGGGCGTGGACCTTTCTGGGCCTTTCAAGGCCCGCGTTGCAGTCCCTGCACTACTGTCTGGGGGGCTTGCTCGTGCTGTCGGGCCTGGTGAGCGCGCTAACGGGCGCAACCCGGATGATGGCGTCCGGCAGGAATGAGCAGGACTCCGGTCCGGTGTGGCTTGCGGCCGTGGTGATATTTGTGTGCGCCGTGCTGGCGGGGGCGCTCATGCTGCCGCCCGGTGGCACGCTGGTGCGGCTGTCGGAAGCGCTCAGAACGTGGCACGCCTCAAGCTTTGGGGAGCCGCCCCTGGGCGGCGCGGCCAATCTCTCCCCGACCGAGCTTGCCAAGCGGCTGAGCCTCGACCCGGCCAAGGCCCTGACCAACCTGGCGTCGCATCATATAAAACTGTCCTCCCCGGACGCCACCGTGGCCGAGATCGCCAGCCAAAACGGCCTGGCCCCGGCGGCGGTCTATGAAACCATGCGCGGCGGCAAGGAACCGGTGCTGGAGCAGACGGCCGGGACTTCGCCTTCCATGCCCGCGCTTCCGGCTGATCCGCCTCCGGGACTTGGACGGCTTAAATTGTCCGACGTGTGCGAACAGTATTCGGTAAATCTTGATAAGGCGCTGGAAACGCTGAAAAAAGCGGGTATCAAGGCTTCGGGAGATCTGACGTTGCGCGAGATCGCCCAGCGAAATCTCGTACTGCCCATAGAGGTCTATGACGCGTTGCGTGGAGCGCCCCAGAGCGCGCCCCAAGCCGCTGGGCCGGGCCAGGCTCCGGCAGCGCCGCCGGTTCCCGCGTCGCAATCGGGGGGAGAAGCCTCCGCGCCCCAGGCTATCGGGCAGGTCAATGGGCAGGCCGCTGGACAGGTTGCCGAGCCGGGTCAGGCTCCGGCCCAGGCGGCGGTTATCGCGCCCGAAGGGCTCGAGCACACCACCCTGGCCGCTTTCTGCCGCGACAATTCGCTCGATACCGCGGTAGCGCTGGCGAGGCTCAAGGCCAAGGGCATCGTGGCCTTCTCGGACATGACGTTTCGGGAACTGGCCATAGAAAACAACCTCACCGCCGAGCAGGTGATGCGGCTTATGATGACCCAATAAGCGCGGCAAGCGTCTTGTCTGCGGGACGGCGCTCCGGGACCAGCCGTTCCGGGACTTTGCCGTCGTTCCATTCCCGGCTGGCGTAGAGGCCGCAGTAGCACGTGCCGAACTGCGCCACGTCCGCCTCTCTGTAAACGCACGGGCAGATGATGTCCCGGTCGATCTCTTTGTCGCCGCAGGCCAGGCGGCACGGACACGCCATGTGTCCGTAGCGCTGCCTGTTGACCAGGAGCTTCTCCAGAAGCTGCGAGACCAGACCGGGGTCTTTGGCGTTAAAGAAATACCCCTTTTTTTCTTGCAGCGGCGTAAGCGCCTCGCGCAGTTCCTGGGCGTTCATGCGGCGCTTAGGGCCGCATCAAGGGCGGACTTGTCAAACCCCACGATGACGGTCGAATCCCCCACGAGTACCGTAGGGAAGGAGAGGGCCGGGTTCAGTTTGCGAACCGCCTCCAGGGCCAGTGCCCGTTCCTCGCCGGAGAGCATGTCCACATGGGTGCAGTCGTAGGGTTGCCCCAACTCGTCGAGGTATTCTTTGCAGCGTTTGCAGTGGATGCAGGTGGACAGGGCGTAAACCTTCACATTTGGCATGATGCGGCTCCCGTTAAAGGATGAAATAGAGGGCATGATCTAGAGCGAACGCATCCTTTTTTCAAGCCGGTAGGTCAGGACGCTTAAAGGATACGTGAGCAAAAGATAGAAGAGCGCGAGCGGCAGATAGGCTTCAAAGGTTTTGTAGGTGACGGCATTGACCATTTCAGCCCCTTTGGTCAGTTCCCTGACGGAGATGACCGACAGAAGCGACGAGTCTTTGATGAGCGAGACGAACTGGCCGGTCGCCGGGGCAATGATGCGCCGCATAGCCTGGGGAAAGATGACCAGGCGCAGGGCCTGGTTATGGGTGAGGCCCGTGGAGCGGGCGGCTTCCCACTGTCCGGGGCTTATGGACTCGATGCCCGCGCGGACCATTTCGGTCAGGTAGGCTCCGGAAAAAAACGCCAGGACGGCCATGCCGACCAGCATGGGGTTGTCCACGTGGATGATGACCGCGATGCAGAAATAGAAGATATAGATCTGGGTGAGAAGCGGCGTGCCTCTGAAGCCCCAAACGTAGAGCCTGGCTGCCTCTTTCAGCCAGACGTTGCCGGACACGCGGGCCAGCCCGCAGCTTAGGCCGATGACAAGCCCCAAGACAATGGCCCCGCTTGAGACGAGGATGGTCATGAGAAGCCCTGTGACGAAGAGGTTCCGGTAGCGCCAGACCACCCACCAATCCCAGTTGTAATGCAGGGTGGACATGAGCCCGGCCAGGATGAGCGCCGCGCAGACAAGAAGCGTCAGGCGCACGGCGGCGCTTTTGGGGATGAGCGGTTTTTTGGCCGCGCCCGGCGCGGCAAGCGAAAGGTCGAGGTCCGCCATGTGGGTTAGCTTTTAAGAAGCGGCTCTACAAACTGGTTGCGCAGGGCGTCCAGGGCGCCGTCGGCCTTGTGGCGGGTCACGAACATTTCAAACCAGTTCCACAGGTCGAAGTCGCCCTTGGTCATGGCGATGCAGAAAGGCTCGTAGGTAAAGGGTTTGAGAAGGGCCTTGGTTACGCCGGGATATTCCTTGGCGTGTTTGGCGATGGAGATCTGGTCGTAGAGAAAGGCGTCGGCGCGTCCGTTGACGACTTCCTGCACGCAGGCGGACTCGTCCTTGTAGCGGGCGATGGTGGCCTTGGGGAAGCGCGTGGCGGACAAAATATCGGCGGTGGTTCCGGTTTTCACCGCGATGACGCGTTTGGGGTCGTTTAATTGGGAGACATCGGTGACGTCCGGAGCGCGCTTGGCGGAGGTCAAGGCGCAAAGGCCCGTGACGAAGTATGGGCTGGTGAAGGTGATGGACTTGGCGCGCTCGAGCGACCCTGTGATGCCGGAGATGATGAGATCAATTTTGCCGGTCTGCAGCGCGGGGATAAGCCCGGTCCATTCCATGTCCTTTATTTCAAGCTCCACGCCGAGATCCTTGGCGGCCATGCGGGCGAGTTCCACGTCCAGGCCCACGGGCTGACCCTTGTCGTTGGCGGATTCAAAGGGCGGATATTGGAGTTCCATGCCCACGATGAGTTTTTTGCGGGCGATGATGTCCGCCAGGCGGCTTTTCTTGGAGATGTCAAAGGGAGTCTGGGCCAGGGCCGTCTGTGCGGCAAAAGCCACGGCCAGGACGAGAAGCACAGGAGCGATGCGGCGCAGCATTGGGATCTCCTTCTACGTATCCGGGATAGATTTCCCTATCCTAAAAAATCGAAATCAGAAAGCCTCTGCGTCAATTAAAGTGACAGGCGGTTTGAAAGAACAGCCAGAAGTTTGCATTGTACGCGTGCGAACACGTCATCAGGATTGCCTATGGCGTCAATTATGGCAAAGCGGGCCGGTTCGTTGGCCGCCAGCGTGAGAAACCCGTCACGCACGCGCTGGTGAAACGCCATGTCCAGGGCCTCGAATCTCCCTTCCGCGACACTGGCCCCCACCGCGTCATTGCGGCTACGGGCCCTGGCCAGGCCAAGCTCCACGGGCAGATCCAAAAGCACGGTGACATCGGGGACAAGTCCGCCGCTGGCAATGGCCCCAAGCTCCATCAGGCGCGAAACGTCAAGGCCACGGCCAAAGCCCTGATAGGCCACGGTGGAGTCGTGGTAGCGGTCGCACAGTACGATCTCGCCGCGTTCGAGCGCCGGGCGGACGACCTCGGCCACATGCTGTGCGCGGTCGGCCAGGTAGAGAAAAAGCTCCGCCGTGGCGTCAAGTTGCGTATTGCGGGCATCGAGCAAAATGGCGCGAAGCGTGCGCCCCAGGGCGCATCCGCCGGGTTCGCGAGTTATCGTCGCTGCCTGGCCGCGCTGTATGAGCCAATTTTTGGTCAGCGCGATCTGGGTGGACTTGCCGGAGCCTTCCACGCCTTCAAAGGTGATAAACACGCAAACAGGCTCCCTGATTTATGCCGTGAGAGGCAGCGAACATTGGGGCGGGTTGGGGTCCGGGGTTTTGGGCGGCTCGTTTTCGGGCTTTACCCGCACGGGGTTGAACACGTAGCGGTCAAGGCTTGGCGAGAACCCCGCGACGCCTATTTTGTCCGGGTTTTTGACGGCCTCCCGGAACTGATGCGTTTTGGCGTCAATGTTGTCGGCAAAGTGCAGGATCATGGCCTCCGGGGTCATGGGCATTTTGGG
>Ga0123354_10001105_pt1 | contig 31296 bp, 18 predicted proteins | sample TergutLab28metaG_2_FD_97872 | JGI IMG/M metagenome (GOLD analysis project Ga0123354, IMG submission 97872) | Labiotermes labralis P4 segment gut microbial communities from Petit-Saut dam, French Guiana - Lab288 P4 | ecosystem: Host-associated > Arthropoda: Insects > Digestive system > Gut ... | reverse complement strand
GGTAAAAGGGTAAAAAATTTAAAGTTTAAAAAGGAAGCAATGTTTTTTAAAACATACACTAACTGATTAAAGGTTTTTTTGGGGGGGGGGGGGGAATGTGTACTGTTAGTTTAAGGAGTCAGTATGGTTAGTGGGCTATGGCCAGAGATTTTCTTCTTCTTCAAAGCATCTAGACTAACCCTGGAGCCCACCCAGCCTCCCATTTAATGGGTACTGGTATTTCTTTTCTTGGATTGAAGTGACCAGCATGGTGAAGCTGGACAGTTACCTCCATCTAGTGCAGAGGTTCAGAATGCATGGAGCTACACCTCCACTCCACCCATATGACTGCATGGTGTGTTCAGGGAGGACTTCACTTTTGAGCCATACCATGGTTCATGTAGTTAGTTGCTGGCTTCTCACCACGGAGGCCTGGGTTGGCTTCAGGCCAGCTGATGTGGGATTTATGGTGGACATAGTGGCAATGAGACAGGATTTTCTGTCAATACTTCGGTTTTCCTTTCCTATTATTCCATCAGTGCTCCATATCCCTTCACTTATCTGTAACCAATGATATGTAATCTTAGCAATTGCCAACATTGTGACAAAAACTCCTTTAAAACTTATTTCTAAATTTCACACAAAGTGTGTTTTGATTGTATTGTACAGAAGCTTGAGATATATCATGTAAGTGCAAATTATGAAATTAGGTGTCATAATCCTCTAATTTGGAGTAAAAACTGCTGTTGTATTTTGGATCTTATGTAAAGAGTTATTTAAATTTTATTAGCATGTTTGGTAAATGCAATCAGTAACACTTTTTAGGATTGTGATACAGGATGTGATGCCATGTTGCTGGCTAAGTGGTTCCTGACATTTTACAGGAATATGTCGCCTGCATCTTTCATTGGTTTGTGGATGATGAACATGAATGTGACATGTTCCTTCACAATGTTGGGAGCCACTTACCCAGTGAGGTAACATTACATCCCATAAGACTAGAATCTTGAATTGCACTGCTGCAAAAACCTAAAGCTTGAACAGTTTTTGTACTTTGTCATGTGGGTTGCAGACTGAGTACCATTGCCTTGTAATTTACTGTGGCATTTATCGCTGCACTTACTTGAAAATAATGCAAGTCCCATTGCATTTAAACAAAGAAAGGGCTTTTAAGGATAATTAAGCAATTTCATTCACAATTTTTTTTAAGTTCATGTGATTAATTTAATAAATGGTATGGTGTGTATATGCCATTGCGGTATGACTATAGATTGATGGACTGAAGTAAAAGAGTGAGCATCTTGGTGCTGGGAGAATCACAAAGATTCATATATCAGCTAAACTGTTGACATAAATATTACCATATTCACATTCAAAATATTTCTTGTGAGTGAAGGAAAACAGTTATTATTACACGTTTTCTATTTTGTGACATGGGCATATATTTACACTTTTAGATCCTTTCTGTCATAAGAATCCTGATCTTATGTGTGTTATACATAGTTTATTTAATGACACTTGATCAGCTGAGCAATTATTTGGTAATACGTGGCGCTGATTATGTTCAATGAATTTGAAAGGTATTTGGAAGAGATTGTGAGCTGTTTCAATTAATAACCATAAATTGGGCTGGTGAGACCAAGGAGAACCACATGAAATGCCAGATTAACTGAATCCAAGTGCGAAGTTTTGTAGTTTGTGTGACCTTGCTCAATGTAGTGTCATGGAAAAGAAATTGTTACCTATCTATGTGTTCCTAACATCAGAGGATAAATATTGTACTCTGCATCAGAGGATCCTATATGAAAACTGTTTGCATTTGTAAATTTGCACTTAATAGCTCTGGGTAGAAGCAAATGTTTAATTGTTGTCTGAAGGTGTCATAATTTTCTGTCAGATGCCACTCATATTTTAATGCCACTGAGTACCCTGAGATATTGAATTTACTTTTGAATTTGGCAAACACTAAAACTGTGTTGGCAGAACACTACAGTTACTGTTACCTCTCTTGTTTTTATGCAATTTGTGTAGAGTTCATATATGATGCATTTTATTGAAGAATATGTTATTTTGTTTTCTAGATTTCATTCAGTCTCCGGAATGATGCAGAGGGAAAGTTAGTTTTGCACACTCAAAAATGTGCGAACATTATTAGTGCTTTTTCTTATCTTTATGGTGAGACTATTGCCCAGGCTCTTGTTGCTGTGAGTTCAACGTTAGGTCAGCTTAAAATAAGTGGTTACATTAGCAGAGATACCCACCATCAAAAAAATTTGCAGTTTATGTATGTGAATAAAAGGCTGATTCTTAAATCCAAGCTTCACAAACTTGCAAACTCTATGCTGGGAAACAGTTTCCTTTTGAAAACAAATACAACATCACGTGATATTCCCATTTCAAAGGAAATATCCACTGGACGGTGGCTTGCGTTCTCTCCTCCTCGGAAGCGAGACAAGTATGCAGTGTACTTATTGAATGTTGAATGTCCGTATCATGTATATGATGTATGTTTTGATCCGAAGAAGACTCTTATTGAATTCTGTAACTGGGACGATGTGCTCCAGTGCATGGAATTAGCAATACGCACATTCTTAGAGAAGGAATTTCACATGACAGTAAGTGAACAGAGTTGTAGTCATTCTCTACAAGAAAAGAACAGTGATAGTAATATGCTGTCAGTTCTTGAGGAATTGGAGCAGGTGGAGGAAGAATGTACTGTTGCACAGTTAAGGGTCCAAAATCCTGATCCATCTGATGTGTTAGATCAGGAGAAAAACTCAGACATGCATGGTCTTTCTGAAAATGTGTCCAAGAAAATGCTAGATGTTTCTCGAGCAGTGTTTGGTGTACCTGCTAAGAGAAGGGCTAAGAATGAAGGTACATGTTGCAGAGATGATTTATGTCTTCGTAGTGCAGCTGTGACCTTTGAAGAAACTGATGTAGAGTCTGAAATTACAATTATTTTGGACTCTGGTGTTCACAGAAGCAGGCAGGATGTACTGACTAATGTCACTTCTGAGCCTACACTGTGTGAAAGTGACTCAGAGAATCCATATCCTAGTTTGGAAACTTACCGTGCTCCTCGACTAAACAGAAAACAAATTACTGGGGTTCTGAAGAAGAATGTAACAGATGTGGCAAGAAGAAATTTAAATCGTTTAATAGGTCATGTTTCTGACATTCCTGTAACTGAATCAGATAGTGAAACATCAATACAATGCATGTTTACAAAAACAAATTCAGACCTCTATCCAATTGAGAGATTTAGAAATTATCTCAGTAAGAGAATACACCCAGAATATCATTCAAAACAAGTTGATATTCCACCAATTACAAAGTTCAGAGAAACTTTTCACTGTGTATCCGATGTTGAAATACCTATGCCTTTCAAGAATTTTGAATGGCGTGCTTTAAACCGGTTTCACATAATGTCAGGATTGTTGAAAAGAGGCGTAAACCTTACAAATAAATGTAACAAATATAATGTTACTACTAAATTTAAGGATGTTCCAGTTGGTGACTGTGAAACAACTCAGCAAGGTATACATGCACATAATGGTGATGGTAGTAGTTCCTTTCATACGGCACAAACAAATGTTAAATGTTTGCTAGGGGAAAGAATTGAAAAGCAAACAGATGTGAGTAATGAGTGTAAAAAATTTTACACTCGAGAACGTACCAATTGTGCATCATATCGAGATCATTCATTACAACATTCTTTGCTGCAGAATGTTTCCAAATCACTGAGTGATGTGAATGTTACCACACCTATCACAGTGTTTGAAAATACTCAAAACAAAGAAGCTGATATTTTTGACTTTGAAAGAACCTTTTCTCAATACAGTACTAATTTTCCAGATGAGTTATTGACGGCAAAAGGTGTAAGTAATGCAGGTTCTTCCTCTAGCTACAAAAGGGCTCTGTGTAAAGATTTTAACACACCTCATAGAGAAGTCATACAATTAGAAGAGTGTGTCCAGTTTCAGCTCCCTAATGATGCTTATAGTTGTGGACAGAACCAAAGAGAAACAAGGCTTGCTGCCACTAAATCTAATGTGCCTATGAGTAGTTGTTTGAAGGCTTCATATGTGGCTCATGATAATGTGAGTAGTGGCATTAAACAGTTTCATCTTGCAAGTACTACTGATGTTAAAAATGTCAAGGAATACATGCACAATATACAAAAAATACATTCTACACATAAAAGAGAAAAATATACTGATAGAAGAAGCTTGTTTTCATTAATCCAGAATAATAATCAAGTTCATAACCAGGTAAAACTTATTCACCCTGAAACTAATGTGTGCCCATGTTACACACAGACTTACAGAAAAAATGACAGTTTTTCAAGAAACTACAGTACAAGTTATGACTTTCTACATACCCTTGGAAGAGAAGAAGCCAAAGAGGGTACATGCACTGCACAGAACAGTATGTCCATTTGTCTAACAAATTTTCAGGATGAACATGAAATTACTAAGACTTCTAGCTGTTATGAGAACTTACATAATGTACCAGCCTACAGAAAATCTGTAAGGTTTAATTGCACAGATAAGAGGGTTTTTAACAGTAACTATGAGGGCAAAACAGTGCAGCTGTTCACTAGCCCTGAGAGTTCCCCCTGTGTGTTACATAGTGTGAATGTTGCTGAGGAATGTGTCAGACCAAATTTTGGAGCTGTTACATTTAGATTTTCTCCCAAGGTAGAAATGAGGCATCAGTCAGGCTGCAGGAATATATTAAAGACTTTCAGCAACAATTCAGATATGCTGTGTGGTGACAAATTAATGAATGATATGCAACGTGCAGAATTTGTAAGAAATCGTTGTATGGGTAACTGTGCAAAGAGGATATCTCAAGTAGTGTTATCATCAAACTCTGCTGTGTTCAAACGTCAGCTTGGGAATAATATGATTCTCACTTCAGGCAGTGAAGCAGATGTTGAATCTAGTAATGACACAGTGCCATGCCCCCCAAAAAAGAGACGTCTTAATATGTTGTCCTTCAACAATACTTGGATTGAAAAGGGGAGATTTTCCAAGCTTCCCAGTAAACCAGAATATTCATACAAACATGAAAAAGATATTAATAACAGTCATTTTGCAAAATGTTTGAGAAAAAAAATTTGTTTTTCAGTTAATAAAAGTTGGAAGAGGAATGAATTATCAAAGCAGCAGCATAATGACGAAGCATGTGTGTCATTTCAGGAGCAGGAAAAGAGTGCTGGATGCTTATCATCTGATAGGCAGGGAAGCAGGAGCAGACTGGTTGATAAAAGCCCACTAATGTCTGTAGAAGGAGGAGTGCCTCATATATTAGATGACAGTAGCAATACCATTGTTCCAAGTTCTGGTAGTTGCTATGACTTGCTGTCACAATTCAGCCAGACTGCTAACTGTAAAATGATAGTCAGTGATTCAGATTCTGATATTTCCTTGCATGACCATGTTGTAACTGGCAGTATAGATCCAGGATACCTTCCATGTATACAGAACAGGTTAACTGGTTCTTCTAATGGGAACACAACTGAAAATCAGGACCATTGTTCAAGATCATTCTCATGTGAAAATGAGGAAGGGAAAATGATTGCTGAAACTGGTAGCATTTGTATTCCTTTTGGGCAAGGTTCCAGTGAAGTAGAAACCAGAACAGTAGGTGTACCAGAAACTCATGTTTGTAGGGAAAAAAGTGTTGAGAATGTGTGTACAGAATTGTCTACTACAGCATTATTAGATGTTATTGATACTTTAAGAATCATTTGCATTTCTGATTTTCCTAGTAAGGAGAATTGTGCAAGAACAGTAGGAAATGAAAGTCATATTTCAGAGGTGGAAAATGTTAATTCTGGTGATGAATCTAATATAGTATCGCCAGAAGTTACTGTAATACAAGAAGTTTCAGAGAGTTGTAATTCATTGTTAAATAACAGAACAGGTAAACTGGACGATACTATGAAAAATAATTTTGGAGACAAATGTTTTGAAAATGAATCATTATTTTCCAAACAGTCTTTACAAAGTGACACCATAAAATGTGGAATGTCAGTCTCAAATAAAGGCATTGAAGATGAAGCTTCACAACTTCCATCAATGGAGAGCACATGTGGGCAAGAACAGTTGTGCTTCAGAGGATTGTCCCAAAGCTGTGCCCGGCACTGTGGAATGTCAGCAGTTCTTAACTGCAATGATGGTGGAAGTACACATGTTCTAACCAGAGAGGAGGGGCATGGAGTAGGAAGACGGACTTGTGATTCAGAATCAAAACCAAAGAATAAGAAAGTCTCTGGTGCTTCTGACACTTTTAGCTTAGCAAAGAAAAATAATACAGTTGTAATAAGAGACACTTTTTCTAATTCTGGAAGGGTGCCTAATGGACAAAACCAATCATCTGTAGATGACAGGTTGGAATCCAGGAACAACCTAAACCATGGAGTGTTGGCTGTTGATAACTCTGCTGATGATGGAAGTACCCACACTTTAAGACGGGATGGCATTTTTAATTCAGAAAGTAGCGCTTGTGTACAGCAATGTGAAACACTTTCGTTTTGTAAAACAACACAGGGTAATGATAATGATGCAAGTAGATTATCAAATAATGTGAAAAGTAATGACAGAGAAGATGGAAATGATATCATGCATACTGAATCCATTATTTCTGAACAGATAACACATATAAATGCTACAGAAAGTGATGGCAAGTTTAGTGTGCTCTCTAAGAATCTTGACGCTGGCAAGAAGCAAAATTTAAATGAATTGCTTCATTTTGGGGCATGTACAGTAACAAATGGATGGATATTAACCGAAAAGCAGTCAGATGTGTTGGGCAGAAAACGAAGAAATGATAGCGATTTTCTGGATACACATGGGAAAAGAAGCTGTACAGGGCAACCAAATGAAAATGTTTCCATTCATAAGTGTAAACCATGTAATAATAATGTAACAGCGCCTGAAGTGTACATGTCTAATTCAATTTCCACTCAAGATCTAAATGAAGTTTTGGACATTATTACGAATGAGATAGCAGAATCTGACACAAATAAGAAAGAAAGTTGTGCTTTCACTGTTGGACAAGATGATGTAGCTGCTGACACCCTTGGGAACAAGACTGCTGAAATGGGTACACAAAAAGAAACAGACAAAATAAGCTGTAATTCAAAGGACATTTCTTTAAAATGTCCAAAAGGATGGGAACAAAAATTGGATCCTAAAGGTAAAGTATTCTTTGTTCATGTAGAAACTGGATTAACATCCTACACCATACCTAACCAGGTGAAGACCCAGAATTTATATTCAATGAGTAAAAGATTTGCATTCTTACCCAAAGGGATGTCACCTGTTTTGAAAAATACAGTGAAAAAGTCTTACAAGGATTCAGAAGAAAATACCTTGACTCCTGCTTCACACCAGGCATTGCATAATGTTATTACAGACAGTTATAGCTTAGTGGATGAATTGGCAGTCGTCAAGTGGAAAGATGTGCAAGAAAAGAAGGGAACAGGTAAGATTATTTATATTATGTGCATGGTTTGTCACGATTTCTGTATTCAAAATGACATTTGCATTTTTATATAATTTATTAGAAAGCTTCCCTTTTTACTCAATGTGACTTCATTGTTTAGATGACTGAACTTTTTATTTGCCACTTCATTACTCGCATGTATTGCTACTGAATCAGGACTGTTTGACTGTAAACAGTTTAAAGAAATCAGCTATATATGTTATACTTGCACTTACTGACAAAGAACTGTATTCTGATTACATGCTGCACTGTGAGGCCACAGACGAGACAACTGAATAAATATGAATAGAATTAACTTATATAAGGAAATTTAACGTGATGGATTTTTAGATAATGTAGTCAATGAAAATTATTTCAATGTTTGCATTATTGGCATTCTTGTGAACGTGTAACAATTTTGAAGACTTCTGATAGTTTTTGAAGAAGGAAAATTTATTTGCCAAAACATGTTGGGGAAAATATGCAACAGAGTGTTCCATAATTGCTTTTCCAAAATGAAAATTTATTTTGGACAAGCCACCAGAGAGCAAGGGTTTGGAAAATACAGAACATGGATAGGAACTTGGGTTTTGTTGAATGCTGTTAGCTTAAACATGTAGACCAGTGCTGGTGAACATTTTTGAAAGTGTGTGCCCGAACTGTGGGTAAATTATGGGGAAATTCTTTTGCATGCTGATGCGAATTTTGAACAGCAAATTGGAACCTTGGAGTCTTTTGTTATCATTATTAATTATCACATACTTTAATTATTGTATTATATATATGTTGTTATGTCAAAATGTTCTGTGTGATAGTGCTTTCCGTGTTCTTCTGTTTGTCAAGAACAAACTATTCAGTGTTCACTCACACACAGAATAAAAAGTATGAGCAGAACAATTTTATGTTAACCATTCAGTTCTGTCATTACCCAAACAGTGATTTTTATTGCTAGATTTTTGCAGTATTTCTTGTTCTGCAAAGGGGGCTGGCTTGAATAAAATTCTGCTTTTCTGCTCCTTGTTTGGACTCTTGGTGTCACCAGGTCATTAAAGGGTCCTGTAAAACGTTTTGTCCAAATTTGTGCACAGCCTGACTACTGTGAGGTTGTCAGTCTGTTGATGAACCTTTTTCCAATTTTTCACACTGCTGCTGGTCTTTATAAATGAACTATTTAGAGTCACAGCATCATTAAATAATTATGATAATCATTTACAATCTTTATCCTTTCAGATATAATTCTTCATGATATGGGAAGGTTCTTTGAACCACATGTACATGTGCACACACACACACACACACAATATATATAACCACTTGGGCCAGCAGTGAATTTCAAGTATGAACATAATCTTCTTGCATGCCACAGGTTTGTCAGCTCTGTCATATACGGCCATGGGGACGATAATTCAACAGAAGGTCAAGCACATGATTTTGTTTGTTGAACATAAGAGTGTTGTGTACACATGCACCATGATTTCAAGTGGCTGTTAAACACGTGAAGAGCTGCATCAATGGCACTAGCAGTGTGAAGACACAGGATATGTGATGAATTATAAACATACTGCAGTACCGTGCAGCACACGTCAGTGCCATATGGCACATCTCATGTTGAACAGCCTCTTGAATTCACATTGTGCACACATGGCATTTTTAAGTTTCATGTACATCATGCACTTTGCCTTCTTGTTAGATCGCTGTTAGCATGTTTGTCCGTTTACTGCTGGCTGATGCACTACAGAGCACCATGTGTCTGGATTTTTCCCAACCCTTATCTCTGTCTTTCCTCCTCTTCCCTCTTGCACTAGTGGTTTGTCTACAATGAAGTTTTCTGTCTGAATGAATGATTATGGGATATACTGTATAATACATTATAGAATTTAATTCATTTATTTTTGTGTCAGATGGTAGTACAATATTAACATAATTTTTATTCTTTTATACAAAATGATGTGGATATTTTGAAATATTTTAAGGATATGTACTTTGTGAAGATTGCAGAGACCTGGTGAAGAAGCTGCTATCAGAATCAGATAATCGAATGCAATTCTGTGAGAAGGAGGTGTCCAGTGCTTGTACAGAGGAATTACCCAAGAGTATAGTGAAAGTATACAATGTTATCTACCCATATACCTTTAGCAAGGACATATTCTCTGACTTGAAGGTTAGCTGTTTGTTGTTTGTTATGGCACACTTGTGACTGGTCAGTGTTAATCAGCTGTTTATAACAGTATGAGAATTCGATCTTTTTTTATTTTTACACTTTCATATTTGGCTTCATGGTGGATGTAATTTTGAAAGCTAACAGAAGTTACATTGGCAACCTGCACTGTGTAATATAACGTACCTTATTTTATAGCTGATGTTGGAAATTACTTTTAATTGTCAGCCTTGCTTGACACCTGGTGAATAAATTATTAAAACTTGTTTGAAGTTACTTTCTGGAAATAGCTGATACTGCATTCTTCATTATTTCTTTAAATTTTTCCTCTCCTGTTGTGTGTGGACTGTGCCTTTGCTTTCCAACTTGTGCACAGATAATAGTCACTTGGCATAAAATTGGGTGAATGATCAGGCCACAAATGATGATTAATTATTCAGTCCCCAAAAATTATTGGCTGTGGGGTTAGTTGCACTGACTTGCTTGTATAGCCTCTATTCTTTCTCCTCATTTCTTAAATTTAAAAAAAAATTATGCACAGATTTGTCCAGCAGATATGTCCTTTGCTTATATCAGTTCATGGAATTTACTGTCATGTAAAACAGCCACTTTCTGTTTTACATATTTCCATGTAATGAACATTTTTAGAGTCGTGAGTGTTATCAGATATATAACCATCAAAATGATTGCTACTGGTTTGTTTCTTCTGCTGCTAAGGGACTCAAAGTGCTCTTGTGTTCAGCATGTCACTGTTTGTGGTGTGATTCATTACTTTTTGTGTCTATTTTAGCATCAGTATAGTTAAAGAAAGAGTGATGCTGAATAAACCTCTTGCATCCACTAATCCAAGTGTTAAAAAGACATATCTTAACATATTCAACAAAAGTTGATTTAATTAAGTGAAATGGAAAAGATGAGTTTTTGTGCTTCATATTCCTTGCATTAATTGGATGTATAATGTTTATGAATGACCAACAAATGCACTTTAATTTTATTGATGTACTTTTATTGTCATTTCTCCACCATGTTTTGGCCAGTAATCCGCCCATCTTCAGGGTGATTTCTTTGATAAAAGAATACGGTTGTATTTAAATGTGTCAGAATCACTCCACAATGCTAACAGCCTTATAGTTTGTGGTTAAAACTTACTGTTGAATAATAAAATAAAGTCTGGTTGATTATAAAATGTCTGAAGTTAAGATTATTTCGAGTGTGTGGAGTGATGTGTACAGCAGATATATGTGGTGAGTTATAATCCAGACAACACACCACCAAACACTCTGGGTTATAACTCACCACATATATCTGCTGTATATATCACTCCACACTCTCAAAATAATCTTAACTTCAGATATTTTACAGTCAACCAGAATTTATTTTATTATTTAACAGTAAATTTTAACCAGAAATTATATTGCTTTTGGCTATGTGGAGTGATGGTGATGCATTTAATTACAGTTGTATTCTTGTATCAAAGAAATCACCCTGAAGGTGGGTGGATTACTGGCCAAAACATGTTGGAGATGATGTAACAATAAAAGTACATCAGTGTAATTAAAATGCATTTGTTGATCATTAATAAACTTTGTATGTGGAAAAGATGAGTTTTAACCCAAGTCAAACTGATCAACAGGTAGGACATGTAAGGTAAAAATGAAAATTTAGATCATGTGTTGAAGTTTCTATTTCTTTGGCAATATTTGCTTAAAATTTTTTTCCAAGCTGCTGTAAGAAGAAGTAGAGTGCAGGTATGAGTATCAGTCATTTATATTGTAGTGTTCTTTGCATTGTTTGCCATTTGAGTTTTTTTTTTACTTTAATTACCACATACGAGTAATTACCTCAAAGTCACTGTCTTTTTTTGTGACTAGATTGTGGAAAATAGTAATCATTTGCAACATTAGATCTGTGGAAAAACAAATATTGAGATACAGAATGGTTTTTCAGGAATGTATTACCTTTGCAACTCAGAGACATACTGTATACAGGTGATGTGCAGGTGTTTGTCCATCATGCTCATATTATTTTCTGAATATGTAGTCTGGACATAAAGAGTGGAAAATGTACTCCTGTTTGTAGTATATGTATTTTTGGAATACATTCCTTATTATTTTGTACATCCAATTGACCTTGGTGATTGTTTATTAGAGGCATATCTGTTGTTGCATAGATAATCAGTTGTGAAGAAACCAGGCTACATGGTGTCATAAAACCTATTACTGTACTCATACTAGCTGGCTCAAGTGTTGACACTGAATAGGCAAGTTATGTTTCCTTGTATGAGTATTTTAAGAAATGTATGCATTGCAGTGTTTCAAAGAAACATTTCAGATCTTCATGGTGTCTGCACTTTTATATTGCATACCATTTTATTGTACAGTGACTTATGTATTATGAAGCTTGAATGGTGATTCTTGTCTTCAGGTTTTGGGGCAGTTGGATAACAAATTCATTGTGACAGTAGTTGGTCCAAGGTGTGGAAAGAATCAAAATGTGATTGTCTTGTTTGATCAACATGCAGTCCATGAACGCATTAGACTTGAATGTCTGATGAAAGGTTGGTATATTTAGATTGTATCTTTAATTTATACACATATATGAAAGTAAGTAAACAATTAAAAGGCAATTTTGTCCCAAGTTTGGAAAATAATCAGACTTTAGATAATCATTTCTTATTTTTCTACGTAAATGCCATGCTTACATGCATGTGGTTCACTTTCTATAACTCATACTTATTTCAGATTAATTTTTATCAGTTCTGATTTTTCATATATCTTAGATTTGCTAAGTGATATTATTATTATTAACTTCATTAAGTGTTGCAACAAATGGCTGTTCAAAATGCTCATCTATAATAGCCATCCACATTCTTTTGTATTTTTCCATCTATCTATAAATTTTCCTCAGGCTCATATACAAGTAGTTGGTACTGTGCTGAATTGTAATTCATCAGTAAATTTCACTGCATTTCTACCTGCGGCAATATAAATCAGATCACTGACGACTGTTCCCTACTGCGTGGCATATATGAGTAAAATCAACTGATTCCTATGCAATGGAGTCGCATATCACAGCCTCTTCTGACATTCAATTGTCAACTGAGTAACTTGCATACTTCAAGTTACCCTGCACCTCTGGTGCATGTGTGTGTATGTGGCACATGATGGGTGTTATGTAAGTTCAGAAAGTTTTTAAGCATTTTTTGTATAAAGTGAAAAAGGATGCCTTACGTGTTTATGTCTGCCCATCTGTCTTCAATATAGCATCCACGCCTTTAAGGCTTTTAAAATTCAGTAGGCCTATGGGAGACCTTCACTCAAAGTTATTAGGCAATTCCAGTTTGTGGTTAAAATTGGACAAAGTGATGAGCACTTTATATGAAGACCTTGATGTGTTTCTGCTTTTGTCTCAAGCATTACTTAGTATTGGTCAGAGTGAAAAATATTTATACTGAAGTTGCAGAGAAGAATGGAATACTGTAAGTGCACTCTACATGTCCCATGAGTCTTATGGATTTCAGATTAATTAAAAAAAAGGAATTTTCTAAATATATACATTTCCCAGTAAACAGTCTTACACTAAAAGCTTTGAGCCATATTTTTTGGCTAGCTCCTTCCCTATTGGTTTTAAATATTCACCAGGATACAACTCACTTTGTCTGAGACGTTCAATTGCTTGCTTTTTGTCAGCTTCAGTGCGTGTGCTCAGATTACATTGAAGATCTAGAGGCCTTGCTAATATATATTTTCCCGATGATATATTTTCATAAGTTGGCTCAATTCCTGCAATTGTGCTTCCTTGTATTTTATCCTGGTTCCTCATCAAAGTTACTGAGAATGACATTGCAAATATTGTTTCAAAGTGGACAGGAATTCCAGTTGATAACATGATAATGTCTTTTAGCTCTTTTTCAACTACTTCTTTCACCAGTGTATGAAGGTACTTATTTAGCCATTCTGACAACTGAGGTTTTTATTGCCAAAGAATGATTCTTTAATTTCTCCTTTTGTATCTGTAAATCGTTTTGTGACATCATTCCTTGAGCGAATAATTTCGTTACACTTAACATGGAAACAAAAGGAGCTAAATCCTTTCCACAGCCTCTTTGTGATATCTTTGGCTGATCAACACCTAGTTCTTCTGCTGCACGAGCTTGAGTCCAACACTTTGTTCTTATAAATTCGCTATGTCAGAACAGAATTATCAGATCCAAGCCTAACTCCTGCTGAAGAGTGTTGTGTATGACTGTTTTCTGGGAAATATATACATTTGATTAACAGCACAACAGGGATAAATTACCTTAAAAACAGGGGGGGGGGGGGGTTTTTTTTTTTTTTTTTTTTGAGAAAAATAAAATTTTTAATAAAACAAAAAAAAAAAAAAAATAACAAAAAAAAGGGGGGGGGGGGGGGGGATTTTCTTGCTTCATCTTCTCATAACTTGAGAACTACCTTACTGATTTTGATAAAATTTTATATTGGAGATCTTTGCACAAAGTTTTAAAGCCTGTAGTCTTTCTACCTAGCATCAGCATATATTATTTAAAATTTTATATCAGAGGCTTACATTAGAACTTATCGGGTAATTCCAGTTTTGCTCTGTTGACCCATAGTAATATATACCTGTGGCCATACATGGAGCTTTCATGTGTGTAATAAATCATTAACCCTATTGTGTAAAAGGACCACAAGGAAGTATGCTAAACCACAAAGAACTCCATTAGAAATTTTATGTATAACATCATTTTTTATATCCTTACCAATGTTCTGTATTCTGTGATGTAATTTTATTGTCTGGCAGGAGGTAAGTTGTAATTGCATGCTGTTTTGATAGTACAGAATAAAGAGGTTATGTCTATGTAAGCAGATTACATTCTTTGCTGAATTATATCTTTTGTATTAACCATCTTCTTTTATTGTAGTATTGTCATTTTTGTATATTTCTTCAAATGTTTGTATAGACAGTAGACGATCTTATTACATTGTTATCCTTATTATTTAAGTTCTAATATAGTATCCTGTCTTGCAGATTATCTTGTTGAAGGCAGTAATTCAGAATTCAGGATGGCAGAGCTGAATCCTTGTATTAACTTAAAACTGAGCACCAAAGAAGTTAGAATTCTCTCATCTTTCCAGCAGGATTTTGAAAAACTTGGTCTTAAATTTGAAGTAGTGGATGATACTAATATACAAATTACAAATGTTCCAACTTGTCTGCTGGCACGAGAACAAAGGGAGGTTGGTTCTGATCATTTTTAACTGTAGTGTAGCAAATAAGAATTGGTGTATGTTTCCATATACGTGTCCATTACTGTATAAAGATGTTACACCAAAATAAATTCATATGTAATACAGACACACACATACAAAGTATGTAACATTTTAACGTATAATTATGTCCGCGGACGGCTGTTTTCAAAATGCTTAATGATTGTTCCTTTCAAAATTTAGTGTCTGTTATTTATCTGTTTGCTTTGTGTATAAGTTTCTTGAGAAAATAAAAGTTGATAAAGTGGTTAAGAAATTTCCTGTTTGTGGGCCTGACTGGTTAGTTACAACATTTAGAAGATCTTCTCAGTGGATCCAGTCCTGAGTGACAAGACTGCATTTTAAACCTTTCAGATTCATTTGAGTATTTTTCTTCCAAGTAATACCTCCCTTCAGCTTTTTCCAACAAAATTGTTGTATGCATTTTTTGTTATAATAAATATAAAGTCAATCTTAGAGTAGCATGTTTTGATGGTTGTACAAGCTTTAATGATTTATTTTACACGTTTATTACTCTCAACAGTTTAGGACTTTACCATGGATGCTATAGAAACAAATTTGTGTGCTGTGTGTCTTTCTTCAGGCACTTTAAGAAATCTGTAAACTGTTTTGACAGGCTTTAAATGATATTCATGTTGTAGATGCACGGTCGCGGAGTGTCAGTAATTAACGGTTTTCTTGAGAGTATGATTAGAGAACAAGTTGATTCCATTCTGACTACGAGAGGTGTTGGAATTCGATTGCCAGCTGTTCTCCAATCGGTCATCAGCTCTGAGGCTTGCAGAGGTAGGTGATTTATGTTTATGTTACACAAAGACATGGACATGCAAATTGTAAGTAGTCCCAGTTGAGATGGTAAAGGTAAAGCAGTCCCATTACAGGCCTGAACAGGCCCAGAGGGTTCCAGGAAGTTAAGGTTCTGAGATTTTGTTACAATGGCACAGGATGGTGGTAGGTTGTCAGCCTTACGCACCGGCCGCCTTTACCTCCAGGAAATACTCCTGGTACTCATTTCAATTAGAGGCTGAGTCGACTCCAGGGCCATAGTGTGATCGGAAGAATTTCATGTCAATGAAAAATCCACTGACATCAGCTGGGATCAAACCAGCGACATTCCAATTTGTAGCACAGCACTTTAACCACTGTGCTACCGCGGTCCCCCCTCCCAGTTGAGATGATGGGACTATATAATTTGGTGTATGAAAGTGACACTTATTTTTTTGTCAGTGACCCAGCCTGAGAAGTATTGTAGAATGTGTAGAATGCATGAGGGACTGTTGAAAAGTAGCATGATTTATGTGTCTGTAGATGATATTTCTTTTAGTATCTTTTAATATCTGTGAAACCCTCATGAGTACATCGGAATTTTCACAAAAACCCCTTGAAGAAAAGTGTATATTTTAGGTGCAAAAATGAAATTGAAGTTTTTAGGAAAAATTTTATTTTAAAAATAAAATATTTACACATGTTTATAAAAACAAAATTTTATTGCGTACAATTTACAGTGAAACTAGACCCAAGCTGATTATGCACACAAGTGGGGAGGAAAATGAAAACTGCATTTGTAAGTTATCAAAATTATATTTATCATTTTCAGTATAAAGGAAATGTGCTTGCAGGACCCCAGGGTTCCATAGAGCTTGAATGCCACTGCTGTAGGCCATAAACTATCACTGCTTGTTCATAAATTTCAGTAAGTGTTTGTCCTGTGACAGCTGAAACAAGAACTAAATAAAATCATTTGTCTCTTGCTTCTGACTTGCTGGAATGTAGAGAAAATGAGTGAAATGTCTTAGGAAATAAAGCATGATGAAACATACATCTGCAGTTATGACCCGAAAATTGAATGACAGTCATCACAATGGAAATGCCTTCCTTGCCACATGCCAAATGTGAATCATAACCAAAATTATTGTAATTTTGATAATTGATTATAAGGGTGCTATATAACTTGAGTACACCCTACAACAGGCTTGCTGAACCTTTTATGTAGTGTGGGTAATTTTGGCAGGATTTGGGCTGCATCTGGGCAATATGAAATAGAGTACATGGAATGAATAAGTATACATACATTTATATGCATAATTTCACCTGTGTTTGTCTATACATCATGTGAAATAAAAATACACTGATAAAAATAGGAAGAAATTATTAAAATATGTAATTCACAACCTATGCTAGAGTATCACTCTTTTTGGTGAAATTTTACAAAATTAGTTATTAATGTAATGTATGTTTCCATAAATAAACCACTCAAGAGTTCTCAAAATTGCTTCAGCCTTCTGTCTTGGGTTTTCAAGGGTAAAGGTTAAATGACATGTCCTTATTTCATGTTTGTATGTGAGCAACATGACACTGTGTCGCAAACATGTTGCCTGCGAGCTGTGGGTATAGTGAGTCTACTCTAGAAGCTCTGACTGTTAACTAACTTTCTCATTAAGAATTGCTGGACATCTTCATGATGCATTGTATCATAAACTGCCACAAAATTGAGATTTTGGCAAGTGACATGCTCACTGTGAGGGTGCGCCTTTTCTCTCAGCCCAATTTGGGTGGTAGTTGTTATTTAAACACAGAATTTTGGAAGTGGAACAGCTTCTGTATTTACCAGATATCCTGTGACTTTTTCCATATCTTGAAAAGTGAAGTACTGTGTAAGACACAAGGTATGATGATAGAACAATTGAGCGGAAGGCACTGAACAGCTATTGATGGTTCCAAAAGTGAAATATAGGACATGCCGTAAGCACTGGCAATAATGGGGTGACAGGTGTATATGTGCTGGTAGCGCATAGTGTGTAGGAGAATAACTGCCCACCTCTCTGACTGCAGTGTCTTGTTTTCATAGAGTCATTCTTGATACATTTACATCCGGTTTCTTTTTCTTACCAAAAAAATTAGTATCAATCAATTACTTGATTATTTTGTTCATTTTCCAAACCTTCATGCTTATTTTAGTCATTCTTAATGGAAGATGTGGAGTTAAAGGCACATCAACATTGATAGCTCTACAGTATACCTCTTCATTAGTGGCATGGTATAGTGGGGATAAAAACAATCTCTTGTTTTAGCTCATTGCAATATGGACAAGTTTGTGGTAGGTGTTATATAATATGCATGGAATGCAAGTCCATAGCATATTATGTAAAATGTTGAAAATACTAAGATTTCTCTGATAAAGATTTTGTATTTGAAATACCTTGAATTGAACTGACCCATTATTAAGATTTATTCAGGAATCTAGTCAGCCTAGAGTCAACCCTTGAAGAGATGTAATGAGATCTGTGTGTATGTAACTAGCAATATAATAAGTCAGTATGACGGTTTGATATATTTTACAGTAGATCGAAAACTATGTAATATGTGTTCCAGGAGCTGTGAAGTTTGGTGACCCCTTGTACCCTGAGGAATGTGTAGTCCTGCTGAAGAACTTGTCAAAGTGTCAGGTACCTTTTCAGTGTGCTCATGGGCGACCAGCTCTAGTTCCAATTGTGGATTTGCAACATCTTCATATACAAGCAAAAGTAAGCTCACTGATTCTGATAAAATTTTCAGGCATATTGATCCATAATAAATGGGCATTTGAATGTGTTCCGTATCTGTTTCACAGATTTTGTTTAAGTTTTGTTATAGCAGAATTTACTACATTTTGCTGTGTATTACATTTTTTAATTATCTAAGGCTGGTTTTGGCATATCTGTAAATGGACTTTTTCCATGTAATCTGAACACCTTCCACAGATTTTATTGAAATTTGATGTGGGAGACTCATTAATTTGCATTGTATTATTGCAAAGAAGGAAGCATCATGTGCTCTAAAGAATGCCATTAATAGTTATCCAAAACCTGTTGTGAATCGCTTGTGATGAGCTTGCTTAACTTATACAACTCTGACATACAGTGAACAATATATGTTTGATGTGGTGCATGTGTGTGAACTAAAGGAAAACTTTTCCAGCGTCCACTTTAAATATGTTACTAAAAACCTAATACAGGCGGTTTTGTGGTTATGTAATATGCAACTTACATAAACTCAGATGTATGTAAAATAATTCTGAGCTATGGAAAATTGATTTAGTACCGTATTTATAATATTTATATGTAATAATGTATTATTAATACCATAATTGTTAAGTGTGTTTTGCTTTGTGTATTTCATAAGAAAAAGTGAAAGAAATAACATTTTAAACATGTCCGCTGACATTGTAAAAATGTATACATAACCAATGAGGTGGGATAGATAAGTGGGGGTGGGGTTAATTCTGACTTATGTCAATTTCACGTACGCAGAAGTTTTAGGTAGGGAACCCTCACATAACTCAGAAACTGCCTGTATTAATTGCAGTACACCGAACTGAAACATGTGGACCCCAAGTCATGAAAATTTGGAAAAGTGGTTAGCACTGCACTGCCTATCACTATGCAAAACAGTCTGCATGAAGCAGTGATGCAGGTCATCAGATAAAATCATGTCCCTGTACATCAGATAGGAAGCTGAGCAGGGAGCAGAAATGTTTTTTTGGGAGTAAGTGTTCAGATTGTGGTGTTTTGAGACGTGACACCATGGTGCGTACTGATGGTTGGATGGATCATGCTACTGTCATCTTCTTGGTTCAGTCTGGTTTATAATTGAATTCATTATTAATATCATATTTTATTTGAATTTTGCCACATAGAGGTGAAAAGATGACTATATGAATTCCTTTTAAGTGAAAATACAGACCTATGATCTGCCATTCTTTATGTAAGTGTTAATCACCTTGTGTTTTTTTTGCAGGTACGACCTAAACCTCAACTCTGGAAGCTGAAGAAAAGTTCAGAAAAGCTACCTAACTTATGAAGAAATGAGTCTTAATTTACTGTGATGTTTGCTTATTATTTTATTTATTTTAGCTATAGTGATTTGACTGATTTATGTAAGTGGAACAATAACCGTGTAATTGGAAAGATCTGAAATGGAATGTTGTTTTTTAACACATATTGTGAATTATATAAGTGTTATGTAAAAAAAAGGCTGTGTTGTGTGTCATATTCATAACTGTAAATACATAGTTGATTGGTTTGTTTTTTGATTGTAATCAAGTTTATGATCATACGTTTCAGGGGTATAGTCCCAAAAACAAAAGTGCGTGTGTGGTCTAGCACACAATTTCATGTTCCAAGAAACTGGCATGAATTGTGGTTGAAGTTCTCATTGTTACTTAAAGACAGCTGCACACTCGTAGATGCTATTGAAGTGCACATACAAACGGGATGACATTTCCTCCTAAAATAAAGAAGTTGACAATTAAATAAGCTTTGAATTGGAAATTCAGATCTTCTGAAATGTTATATCATATGTACCGTTAAGAGTTGCTGGTGTTTTAAAAGACTGTATTCCCTTTGTCTTCGGGGTGAAGGTCTCTTTTTTTTTGGACGGCTTGACCCCAAAGACAAATGCAGTACAATCCTTTGAAATGTTGATAACTACTGACAGTACCTCTATCCTTGTCCCTGAGTGTAGCAAAATACCAGTATTACTTGCTTAAGAGAGCCAACCCTTTTCAGCACTAGAACATGAGATGAGCACTCATGTGTTCATAGACAGCAGGTGGGCAGTACATGCTAGAAATATGTTCGGTTGAAAAATGGGTGTTAATTTGTCATACTTTTGAAATTTACAAGTCATGGAAATAATGTCGCAGAAACTTTTTTAAAAAGTATCCTACATCAACAGTTTCGTGTAAAGGAACAGTATGCAGAATAATGGGGGAATTTTAAATGACAAGTTCGGTTTTGGACAAAAAGAAAACACAAAAATGTTCTCTTTTAACTGAGAAAAATGTGTACAATACTGGCAGTCAAATGGGAATAAGCCTCAAGAAATCCTTGTGCAAATTTACTGTTCAAAATGGAATGACAACATTCTTAACTCAGGGCAAACAATGTTTTAAACTATGCCAATATAAAATTAGAGGAGTGCAAGAACTCTTTCTCCTAGACTGGAAAGCAAGAAACTGGTCCTGCAGTTTCATTCTAATGGATATTTGTTCTGGAATTTGTCTTTCCCTCATATGAAATATTGTTTGCATTAAATGGGAATGTGAACAGCCCAAATAACACAATGGTGTTCTAAACTCCCTATGCAGATCATAAAATTTCTTCGCATGAAAACTCAAAGTGCATCGTGTGGTGAATGTGCATAAAATTGTAAGATTCATGCTTTTGAAGCAGTAAATAACTCACTGATTGGGTCTTCCTAGATATCCAAATTCAAATCAGGGTTATTACTTATGAAAGGCACTGAAAGACGGAGTTTATGTGAGCAATCCATTGCCATTGCAAGAATGGAAAGGCAGTGTTCAAAGAGAATAGCTAATATTTCAAGACGAGCTCTGTTGTGTGTTAAGTATTTTCAGATGGTGCATGATCTGCTTAGAAGCTGGAGGTCAGCACTTCGAGGTTTTCCTATGAAATAAGTTATGTTGATCTGCAGGGGAACCTGACAGATGCAGACTTCTGTGTGATAAAGTTCCTGTGACAGCTGCCTTGCTCAGAGAGTGGTTAGAGGTACCCTCTGTATTTAACAGCTGATGTGGCATAACAAGATTTCTTGTATTATCATTTCAGGCAAAGCATTGAATAAAAATTCTTTTTCTTTACAGTGCTTTTCTGGTATAATATTATATTGCTGAAATTAAATCATCCCTTTAAAAAGAAAGCAGGTGCTTTAAAACAAATATTTGATTAACTGCATTTAGTGCACAAATTTCACAATTTGGTTTTCATTATGTTGATATTTTCACTTTCTGTTATTTTTTCTTATTTATCTGCCCTTAACAATTTTGTATCAATATGATGATTGAAACACAGCCAGTTCTTCAAAGATACCACCCAGTCAAGATTATGTCATACTACAAGGGCAAGTGGGACAGCATCATGTCATAATCTTGACTTGGTAGTAGACCAGGGCCAGACCACAAGCCAGTACAGCTCATCAAGTGATTGACTGTAGATCAAAGGTGAATTACTAGAGGTGAACAACATTGTTTATTTAATAATATTTAAATGCATAAAACTAAAATTTTTCAAAAACACTTGATGGAATTCACAACATTACATCGTACATTTTTACCAGTGGTGAATCCCTATCCATAGGTCAGGATTCACTACTGATATTTATTCAGGATTGTTTTGTTTCTCACATATTATAAACGGTCACCAGTATCTGGTGTTTGCATTGATGATAAAATGAGGAGAGGGACAGCACACGAAAACTATCAATGTACACACTGGGGAACTGAAAAATAATTTTATTACATCTGTGTAAGAATTTTAACTATCGCTGTTCATCTTGATGTAATTTCATACACTTGGAGTTCATTGTTCTCTTTAAGCTAGGTGTGTCTAAACAACAAATGTAACTTATGTTAATTAAATACGCGCAGTTGCATAAGTAGATGCATACTTTTGTATCTGTATGTTTTTAGTAATTAAAATTTCGCAACGACCAGAAAATGATAGTCTCCACGATGAAACCGATCACTACGGAAGACAGCGACATTTCGCCCCCAAACCCTTCGCCGCCCTTTCCCCCTCTGCCCTTTCGCGAGGGTGAGTTGGACGATCCTTAAAAACGGACGTTTAGCTTGCGTGATATATACAAAATGATGTTTCCATATACGCTAGGCTTCTGCTCCAAATTGAAGCGAATGATTGCGCAAGAAGATTTCATTATTTATTATTTTTGCTGTCCTCCTACTGTACTACTTGATTGCGGTTTGTTTTGTATACAAAATGGCAACTCTAATCAGTATCGAATACCACTGATGCACTGTATGAAGCTATCTTCTCTGTCGATGTCTCGATGCGACCTTGACAAATGTCGGAGAAGTGCGGTACTGGTGAGTGAAATGTGTAGGAACATATTTTTCAATCTAGTAAGTGCATAATGTAAGGCCTTTGTCAGAAGTTAACACTATGTTACGTGCAGGCGTGTGTTATGGAAAATTATTTTGGAATGAACAGCGCAACTGCGTATTTACCTAAGCTGACTGAAGTAGGGTTAGAATCCTGGTTGCGAAGCGTGTTCATTTACGGAACGATTGCAAATACGCGAACATTTCGTCAACATATACGTATAAAATATGTACTTTTGTTGAGAAAAATACTTGAATAAATTAATTGCGGAACCTGCATTGTTAAGTATAAGCTGCAGGAGTGTTATTTCTGCTGTTTGAAGTCACACGTAACAGGAATAAGCAGGCTGATTTGTGTTGGACTTGACATGCAGAAAATATGTAACATGGCGCAATCCGTATGTATTTTAGAATGCAGGGGATTCACGGTACTTAAAGACGCCGTCTGATTGGGCCTACCAAAAGAGTAGGCAATCTTTTGACTGAATGTATTCAACGATTCGTGACGCGAACTCTTAAAGCCTCATTAACGTTAATTTCTACAAATACAAAATGTCCTGAGAGTGGGGATGATCTTGACATGACTTTAGATACCAGATTATACATTATTTTGGTGGAAGATTGATTACATTTATGTTAATGGTTAAAATAGTGCTCCTGTAGCGTTGTAGGCATAGTCATGCTGCAGATAAAATAGGTGGATGGATGGATATTTTGCATAACTTTACAGTCATGTGTCGTAGTGTATGATTCTGGAACAGACGTGATATCATTCAGTGTGGAAGTGGTTGTGACAGTGGTGACTATTCCTTGTAATGACCGTGGAAATACAATGTCATTGCTGAGGTCCTTCGTTCAGCAAGTGTGCACTTCACTGCACTGACTCGAAATGGAGTAAGAGGTAAGTTCAGAGATATTGAGTATCGTTTGTTTGCATGATAATAAATATAATGTCGGAATGTTGCCGGTCACAGCTGACAGTTTACAGACGGCGCAGAACAATTAAGTTGTCTCATGTACATTAGTGGTCCAGCGAATGTGTGCAACGTCGTGAGAGAGTGATCAAAGCTTCGCTACGCAGCTCCTGTGACGCGTACAGCAATCTGTGCTATAGAGTGCTTTTCTGTTGAGAGAATATCGGATTATGAGTACATTGTTTCCGGGAACTGCTGGAATCTAATACTGCGATAGTTGTCTGGTTCGTGGTGTCTCGTTACCGGCATTGACTTCGATACGTCCGGGGACTGTCACAAGTTGCAGGCTTAGAGAAATTCGAGTAACTGAGCTTAGGAGTTTATCAATTGCTAATGTGCTGTTTGTGAAGTGTGGAAAGCTTGTTCATATTTAAAGGAGTAGAATTCACAGGCGACTAAGAATAACTCTAGTCTAATTTTAGAATGATTCGTTGGTGACAAGCAGTGCACGACTACGGGCATTTCGAAATGCGTTTGTTTATTTGTGTGTTATGTTGGTTTATCTGTACGGTTGTGCGAGTGTGCCCCTTCCCCCTCACTGCTGGCGCGTCTGTGCACAGAAAACACACCTGCTATTATTGCCTTATCGAAGCCGGTTAATTTCATATCACAATACAACCGATCAGTCTGGTATGGGGGTAGCGTAGTCAGTATACTAACTAGGTTAAGGGCTGGACGATCGTGGTAGAGACAAGATATTTTTCTCTTCTTCAAAACATCCAGATCGGGAATGAGTGGAGCTATAGGTCTACGTCTAAATCCTTATAAGCATTCGTGGCGTGACAGTGTAGAAGGATGTACCAGTTGCTTCTTTTATTTGTTGTGAATAATGTTAAATGTTGCCGATCTCAGTGGCCGCGCGGTCTCAGGCGTGGGCCTGCGGCCGCTCGCTTGCTGGGATTTTGGGTTCGAATCCCGTCGGGGGATGGATGCCGGTCTTTTGTGAGTGTTGTGTTTTTTCAGGTAGAGGTCTCTGCGTCGGGCTGACCACTCGTCCAGAGGTGTGGTGTGTCTTGAGTGTGATCATGAATCCTCGAGAAAGAGGAGGTCTTGGCCAACTAGGGCTGTGGCCACATGTTAAAAAAATAATGTTAAATCTTGTATTGTGTTTATCAGGGCTGGCCAACTTAAACCCACTGGAAGGCCACATCATTCGTAAGATCTCGCCCGATGACCTCACTTGTGTTTAGATGTATCGAAGGGGGAGGGGGGTAATTAACTACAACACCGTTATTTACAAACTTGAATTTGTTTTATTGGTGTTTATTAGTGTTGTCACTGTAGACCCGCTATGTGTATTATGTTTGTTAAATTGTATTACTGAAACTGTTCAGGTGACTTAGAGCCGCAGATACTTACGTTAAGGGCCGCATGTTGGCCATCACTGGCCTATACGAGGAGGTGCTGATAAGTCCTTGACCCGACCAGGAAGGAAACAAGCTACAGCGACCAAACTCGGGATTTATGCAACATACTCCCAACGAAACTCAGTAACACTTCTTAGCCAGTTGCTCTAGCTTTTGCAAGCCACTCAAAATAAAATCAGAAGGTTGTCCGTCCAACCAGATCTCAGCGGCAGCAATGATCTCCACGTCGGACGAAAAGTGGCAACCTTCAAATTGTTTTTTTAGTCCAGGGAACAGGTGGTAGTCCGACGGGACCGAATCTGGAGAATAGGGTGGGTGATCAAGACACTGGAAGTCCAGGTAGGCCAGTTCCTTCTGGGTTGCGAGTGCCCGGTGAGCCGGGGCTTTGTCGTGCAAGAACAAGACTCTCTTGGTGACCTTCCCGCGGCGTTTTTCCTTCAAAATGTCCTTCAGTTACACCTGTAGAGATGAGTAGTGCTCCGCGTTGATATTTTGGCCCTTTGGAAGATAATCAATGAGGAGGATACCGTCTTGATCCCAAAAAATTGAGGCGAGAACTTTTCCAGCGGATTTTTGCACTCAGAATTTTTTGGGGCGGGGTGAGCCGCTATGCAGCCACTCCATTGATTGTTGGTTTGTCTCCGGGTCATAGTGATATAACCAGGTTTCGTCCATGGTCGCCAATGGCGACAGGAAATCGTTTGGATTGCGCCAAAAAAATTCTAAAATTGCTCAGACGACTGGCACCGTTGACGTTTTTGATCCGCGTTTAGGCATTTCGGGACCCACTTCGCGGGAAGTTTCCGCATGTCCAAATCTTCATGAATGATAGACCCAACCCGCTCACGTGAGATGCCCAGTTGCTCAACCATTGGTTTAGTCGAAATCCGGCGGTCTTCCAAGATTAGCTCGTAAATTTGATCAATAATCTCCGGGGTGGTCACTGTTTTAGGTCGTCCAGGACGAGGCGAATTACAGGTGGAAAAATCACCACGTTTAAACTGGACCACCCAGTTTTGACGGTGGCATACAATGGTGCGTGTTCCCCGAATGTTTTTGTCAGAATGGCGTGAATTTCCTTCGGCGCCTTGCCTTGCAGAAAAAAAAAACTTTGACAGCTCGCGTCTCCATGTTGTTGAAATCGCGCGCGTCGCCTGACATGCTTCCTTTTAGTCTCTGTAACAAGAAAAGACTTGCATTTTGTACATGATCAGACCCCTCTTTCCAACGACACTATCGATTCCGTCCTACGACATCAGGAAGTAGGTCGGGCTAAGGACTTATCAGCACCCCCTCGAATGTTGTGGTGACACACGCGTTTAATTCCCACCTGTTTGGCACTATCCACCAAACAATTTGTTGTTCGATGAATGCCCAAGTTTTAAGTCTTGCATACTTTTCTGAATGTATTGAATAACTAACTTCATGGAACAGAGTCCTTCATAAGAAGCTAACAGTTTCGCAGCTACTCAAGAAATTCCCCGTATTTTATGGAACCCAAATGCTCATTACCGCATCACAAGGTGCTGCCACCCGTCCCTATTCTGAGCCAAATCAATCCATTCCATGCCCCATCCCATTTCCTGAAGATCCGTTTTAATATTTTCCTTCCATCTACGCCTGGGATTTCCAAGTGGTCCCCTTTCCTCAGGTTTCCCCACCAAATCCCTGTATACACCTCTCCCCATACATGCTGAATGCCCCGCCCATCCAATTTTTCTCGATTTGATCACCCGACTAATATTTGGTGAGGAGTGCAGATCATTACGCTCCTCATTATGTAGTTTTCTTCACTCCCTCATTATCTCCTCAGTCTTAGGCCTAAATATTCTCCTCAACGCCCTATTTTCAGACACCCTCAGCCTACGTTCCTCACTTAATGTGAGTGATCACGTTTCACACCCATACAAAACAGCAGGTAAAATTATAATTCTGTATGTCTTAATCTTTATATTTTTGGATAGGTCACTGGGAGACAAAATATTCTGCACCGAATGATAGCAAGCATTCCCTGATTTCAATCTGCACTTAATTTCTTCTTGAATGGGATTTTTCTTCCCTAGGGGTGTTCCCAAATATTCGAAATGTCCCACCCTTTGAAAGGATTTCTTATCATTCTTTATATTGTGATTCTGTCCTGCATTCTGATCTCGAGGCATGAGCATGTACTTAGCTTTAACAGCATTCACTTCTACAGCAACCTCGTTACTAACATCTACTAAAGCTTCCGTGCTTTTCTTTATAGTGTATACGCTTCCGCCCAGTATATTAACATCATCAGCGTAAGCTAGAAGCTGATGTATGCCATTTAATTACAAACCCTCCTGGTTTACCTGAACTCTCCATATGTTATATTCTCCAGTAAGAGTGCAGTTAATGCGATTGCTGTCTGTTTCATGCCTAATGTTGTAGTAATTACACGTTAAATCTGCTTCTGAGCGGAATTTCATGAGATTTATTTTATTCCATATACCCTTCACAAATAAGAATCACTCTCATTCGACCCTAAACGAAAGTAATCTGTATGGACATAGTCAAACAATAAAAATTAGTAGGGGTTTTTGTGGACACCTGCGAAGTGTCCCTAGTGTTTGTACCCAAATCAGGGCAGCCTTGGTTGGTAAGATGGTAATACCGTTTGTCGAAACATGATCTGTTGTCTAGGGTCATGGCTATCGTATGTCACACTGTACACCATATCCACGTGAACGTTTCCTTCGCTCGTATTTACTGTATTATAAGGGCCACTTTTCTTTATGACCAAACTGAATATTTAATGAGGCATATATGTCTATTTTTTAAAATAATTTTGGAACACGTCACGTATGAAATCTGTAATTTTATTAATTTCGGATAAAATTTTCTATCGGTAGCAAGGTAAAACCAGAAACGAGGTGGCGTATTTTGTTTTCTCTTTAGTGTCATTAGGCGTAGGAATTAAATGGAAAATATCGGCATTAGGTCCATGCTTATGTAAGTTTATAGGGTACAGCCATAAAACACAGACATTTGTCATACGTCAGTAACGAGATCGCTTAAGCAGTAAACACACAGAGTACTAAACAGTTCATAAATGTTTCCAAAATCTGACAAAAGTTAAGTAGATATACCTGGAAACAATAAAATAATACTTTCATAAAAACGAGAGATGTGCTGTTCACAGAATTTTTCTGTCATTTGGTCGGACAATTTATGTCTTCTCGCCTCATTACCTAAACTGATTAAGTTTAAATATATAAACAAAACCCTCATTTTCTCTATTGTTTTGTTTGGGATTTTTACCTTAGGGGAGAGTGTGTTTGAGAGGGTGTTTGAGAACAGGGGTTATTTGTATTTAAACTGGTGACGTAACACGAGGATGGGGAAAATTATTTAGTGATGGCATTCATAATTTGTATTTATCGCGAAATATTAATGTTATCAAAACACGGAAGGTAATACTGACAGGCATGTAGCACGCATGATAGAGACGATAAGTGGAAACAGTTTTTAGTCGGAAAACCTATAAGAAAAAGAAATCATTTGGGATACCCGGACGTAGATAGCAGAATAATAGGCTATTAAAATATTTATTAAAAACTAGATGTGTTGGCGTGGTAAACTGGATTATCTGGCTTAGGGTGAATTCCAGTACGGGAACACGGTGTTTGAACTTAAAGGTTGCATAAATTTCGAGAAATTTTCCCTAGCTCAGTGACTTTCGGGTTTTCAAGAACTCTTTCCCACGGAATCAGTTTTATTGGTACCGAACAGCACTTACACAACAGAGAAAAATGTGAAAATGCGAAAGATTGCATTATATAATGCCTATTTTTTTTCTGCCCAATTTTATAACACATGTTCTAGGGAATAAAACTTCCTCGTTCATTCGGTGTCAGCACGAGGTAAAAGAAACAGGGTAAGTTCTACGTAATAGTACACAAGTTCGCACCGATATCGGGGCACAGCTTAAGAGCAGGAGGACTCTACATTTATTATGTATCGTTCGGTTCTTGTTATATATCGTAATAATTGGCTACCTATCCACTTTTTCTATCTGTACGCTTACAGAGTAAAATAAAAAAGTTCCTTCTTAGCATTACCCTAATCATTTATAGAGTACGCGGAATGAAGGTCGTTGACCCCATAATCACCTCACAAGTCAACACTGCCGGCAGAATAATCAATGGGTCGTCCCTTTTTTCCTGCCTCTGTTATTCTACCATTTCCATGTCAATCAAAACCTACCTTCTGGGGGTTTTTAAACTCCCTCGTGTAACGTACGTACAAGTACACGGGGAATGGTAAAGTAGTTTATCGACTTCTTTAGCCAATCAGAAGTTCCATTTAAAATCCGTCATTCAGTTGTTCAACCAATCAGCAGTAAGAGGAAATGATAATAATTGATTGATAGTTCATGGTGTTGGTTACTGTGGTAACTGCTAGCTTCGATGACAGTGACTGTGTACATAGATAGTAAATGCTGTAATGAAGTTTTTCTTTAGACATACAAAAGAAGGAACTGAACATTTTCTGTATTGTTTTTTTGTGCGCGTTCTTTGTTGAAGACAAAGAAAAATAAAGAAAAGAAATTGGGAGAATAAATGTTTATTGACTGAACTTCAATTTTGTTTTATTTACACGTTTAAATATGTACATCTAATAATATTTCAAGAACGCTTGGCAACAATAAGCTTTAAATGCCTTTTTGGAAGTTGTAATAATGGTGATAGGGGCATTATGAATCATTCAGTGACGGAGAACAACAGTTAGCTTTTGACGTTTTGTTGACTGTGCATCGCAGTATATTTATCTCAGTATTTAACGAACTTGATGCACTAAATTTGTTTCACAAGTTTTATTTCATGCCTCTACATATTTCGAGCACATGTACTCATCATAAGGAGGTCAAAATTGCATTACACAGTCTCTGGTATCATCAGAGTTGTGATGATACCAGAGGCTGTGTAATGCAATTTTGACCTCCTGATGATGAGTACATGTGCTCGAAATATGTAGAGGCATGAAATAAAACTTGTGAAACAAATTTTGTGCATCAAGTTGGTTAAATACTGAGATAAAAAACAGTAAGCTTACACGAATTGGTCGTCAGATAGTCTTGTGTTTGTATTTTGTGTTGCAAGATTGTTTACGGGTTTGAGACTACGATTTGACGACATCAACATTTGTGATTGTAATGTTCAGTTATCTGATTGCGAATGCCAATGGCTTTGCGAACTTTTACAGTGCGATAAAAACCGCAACTTTATCTCGGGCTGGCGGGCAAGCAGGCACAGACGGACGAACGAACAGACAAACGTGACAAGATAATAGTCACTTTTCGCAATTTTAATAACGGGCCTAAAAATTACGCTCTTCCAGTAAATAATATACTTTCATTATAAGAATAGCAACAGAAATTGCAAACTGTAACGACGGTAGAAACATTGCTGTTTCTGACTCATACATTAACGCACTTCTGTCACTGCTTTCTGTACACACTGGCGAAAGATGGACAGGTCTATGCTGCTTTTGACTTGCAGTGACATTCTTTTTCACGTGGAAGTGTGGCAGCGCATCACATGTGCAAATGTGCCAAGTAGATTCGTTTCGCTTGTTACTTTGGGCACGCGTATCAGATGTTTCGTACCAACGTCCTTTACTGTTCTGTGACATTAGTGGATTGGCATAATGACCCAGTCTTCTGCGATTGTGATGTGTACTGCCGAACGAAACATATATTGCCACACCAACAGAAGCGTCCGCAGCCAAATACTGGTTAATAAAGTATGCTGTATATACAGCTTATTTAGCGATAAGAACTGTTTTTAACTATACTGTAATCATAAGTTTTAAAACATGTGCAGTTATTCGTTTTACATGTAATCAACATCAACGACGAAGCTGCTACAGTCCAAAGAAACTATAAATAACAGCTTCGCAGTGGCAATTGGTTTTAAAGAATTGTCATTACGTTCTCCATGACGATGGTACACATTTTTTGTCTCTTTCACGATACCACCTAGTCTTTGGAGATTAACTAGGTATTTTATTCTCTCCCAAACTGCTACGTTGTCTATTTGCTGCAGGCGTCGCCCAACGGTTCAGCCTGCTTTATTCTGGCTCCTCATCATTCTTGAGGTTTTCTAGATCACACACAACGACGCATCACAATCGG
>Ga0123354_10001104_pt1 | contig 31296 bp, 19 predicted proteins | sample TergutLab28metaG_2_FD_97872 | JGI IMG/M metagenome (GOLD analysis project Ga0123354, IMG submission 97872) | Labiotermes labralis P4 segment gut microbial communities from Petit-Saut dam, French Guiana - Lab288 P4 | ecosystem: Host-associated > Arthropoda: Insects > Digestive system > Gut ... | reverse complement strand
GTCAGTGTCTTCGGATGGCTGGAACGGAATTTTACAGAAGGGGAATTTTCAAACTCCCAGAACGCTGGGAGGAATGTGTACAAAGAAGTGGCGATTATGTGGAAAAATAAAGAAATGTCTGTAGATTAAGGCGGTGTATTTGGTTTGTCAATAATAAAGCATGTTACTTTACAAAAAATTGTTGCTCGTGACTTTCGGTACGTCCCTCGTAGTTTATGACTCTACATACCGTTATCTCTGTTTTATTGTAAAATGTATTTTACTCCAATGCATTATTTTGAAGCCATTTTTGTTTATATTTCTTTGGTGTCTGGCTGCATAGTGCTTCTATATAATACTTCTACAACTTGTTTCAAAATGGATTATATCTTACTCATGGCACAGCACTATAGAAATATTATATGGAATCTATAAGCTTAACACTGAATTTATTGAAGTGTCACTTACACAGAAATCGTCATATGCCACCATAACTGCAATATTTGTAATTGTCATCATCCATCAACATCCGCATCAGCATCAACAACCAACATAACCACTAGAACAACAAAAATGAAACAAAAAATATTAAAAACAATCAACAAGATTTCAAAAGCAGGAAGTATTAAGAAGCATTAGACCCAGTGGTTGAATTAAGAATTTTTCTATTTATTCTATATTTTATTTTTCTTACTGGTATTCCATTTCCCTTGGACCCTAATTCAAAATTTATTTGGCTATAGTTTCCTTCCTTCCCTTGCACAAGTTCATACCATTTACTACTGTATTCTGAAAAATTGTACCTGTACTTCTTACTAATCTCAATCCTCTTTAAGACTGGGCAGAGTGCAGTTCATACAGTGATAAGTCTGGAAAATTCATGATGGAGGAATGAGTGCTCAGCTCCCAACAAAGGCAAGAGACTTTTCCCTAGGGATCTATCTAGCGTACTCTTCAATGGTTACTGGGGAGATTCTCCATCAGCATAAAGCAGAGTGGGGCTTAAAATTAATTATTAGCCTCCATCTAGTGCTGAGGCTGAGAATGAAAGGAGCTACACTTTCACTCCCCCATACACCTTCATGGAATACATACGGACCACTTTCCTGTTTTTGTGCATCTGAGTATTGTATATTCAATGTGCTTTTATACTTAGAATGTATCCGCTGTTACTGGTGTTATAAGAGTCACTTCATCAGCGTTAGTCCTTCTCTTACCTTCTGTTATTGAATTTGATGTATGTTTGTCCATGTTTCATAGTATAAGCATAGAGAACAAAACCAACTAGACGCTACTGAATGCTTTATTGCACTTACAATCTGCTCAACTGTTTCAGGCACTTATATGCCCATCACCAGGAGCTTGAGACTATATTTGTTTTATTGCTGCACATGGTGTGTAATGCCTTGGTTGCTGATGAGGGAGGCTGCTCGAGCAGCCTCCCTCATCCCGGACGCATAACCTGCTGCTCTGTTCCTAACAGCCAACCACTAGCAACCAAGGCATTACACACCATGTGCGTCAATAACACAAGTATAGTCTCGAGCTCCTGGTGATGGGCATATAAGTGCCTGAAACATGTTGAGCAGATTATAAGTGCAATAAAGCATTCAGTAGCATCTAGTTGGTTTTCTTCTCTATGCTTCTGTTATTGTTTCAGACTTCCTGTGCATATAAAAGAATGGATTTTGCCATTTTCTTACAATGCACATTTCTGTAGCATTTTGAGACTTTTTATGTTTGTCATGTATTTATTTACTTCCCTGTTAACTGATTCTGTACCACCATTTTTGTGTTCATATGTTCTGTTATTCAGAGAGGTATATGATTTCTTAATTTTTAGTTAGAGCACCTCATTATGCTATTCGCATGCATATATAATTTACAGTAGTAAACTGGCTCAGTTGGCACAACTTTTTTATGTAATGACATGGATGGGGAAAAAGGATATATCCTAAACTTAGTGCACATGTAAGAAGTATATAATGTATCATTCAGTACAGAGACAAAAGTGTGTATGTTGCATAAATGATGAAATATCATAACATATCCAAAGACAACAAATGAGATTTATGAGAAATATATATTATTCCATATCAGAAAAGAAAGTAACAATACCATGATCTGCAAATGGGCAACTGAATGATGACAGGTGTTATATAAACATATTTCTATATGATTTGTGTTATTTTACTTTGTTCTATTAAAATAAATCATAAGTAAATTAAAATCAATTATTTATTTGGTGTAGAAAACTATTTACATTGCGTGCTTTCTTATGAATATTGACTCATGCTGAAAAGCAAGCATCTGCATTAAGTAATATGTGAATCACTTTAACACATGAGCATTGCTTGTCTGCAGAGACTTAGGGAGGTGCTGAACCAGATGGGACTAGCAAACTTTGAGACAGGAGCGCCAGAGAGTATTAATCCAGAACTACCAGTTGATGAACAGGCTGACCTTCTACCATATGACCGAACCTGGGAATTCCCTAAGGAAAAACTTGTTCTTGGTATGAAAGCACCAGATGATGAATACACATAAAATATCCATAAGATGTGTTAATCTTTTTATTCTTTTCTTTATGTTTTCTTTGTTGGATGTATCACATACTCTTCCAGTTAATGCTGTTTGTCTACAGTATTGGATTGACTGAAATTATAATGTGTTTAAATCAGCTTTTATAATGATGAAATATTATTCCTAATATTGTTATTTTGCTACTGCTGCAGGCAAACAGCTAGGGTCTGGAGCATTTGGTGTGGTATTGAAAGCAGAAGCTTATGGAATAGTGGACTATGAAGAAAAGACAAGTGTTGCAGTAAAAATGGTGAAAAGTGGAGTTGACCGCTCTTTTATTAAGTCCTTAACATCAGAACTTAAAATCATGATACATCTTGGGAAACACCTGAATATTGTAAACTTGCTGGGAGCTTCAACAAAGGGCCTGGCAAATAGTATGTTCTAGTTTTTTCTTGTAGCCTATGTATCTTTATTAATATGTTAGGATAAGTAAACATTATCAACTTTTTCTTATAAAGTCTATATTCACACTGAAGTACTGATAAGAAAAGGTATCAGTTTCATCCATTACTTAAGTATGAAAATTAAAAATAAGTAAATACAGAGGGAATGTAATTTGAATTAAATCATTGCTTCTGTTTCCTAAGTGTGATGAAGTTTACATTTTGTTGCTTTATATGGCGAAACATTTGGATCAAGGTCCTACCAGAATGCTCGCTTTGTCACATGTGGCTAACAAACTTTTATTCATCCATATCATTGCGCCTCAGAAGCAGATGTCTGGAGCTAAGATCAATTATGTTATATGAAATATTATTAAGTGGTTTCAGTTTTATTTATTTATTAACATCCAGCCTGTTACAATGTAACTTGGGACTTGTTAAAAAAGGGAAATACAAATATCACTAATTGTAAATATCTGTTAACAGCACTCAGGAGATTATAGTAAAATAATTGCAGTTAATTATTTACATTTGAATATCCCTATTAGTAGACATTTACTCTCCTACACTGACTTGGAGTGTAAAAATTCTTCAGTCGAATGAAACAAATTATTCAACAAAGTTTATTTCACTTCTTTTCTAAGATGATTAAAATTATCTAAGTTTTTAATCGTCAAAGGCAAGTATTTATACCACTTAACACCCATGTTTAACACACTTACCTGAAACAAAGTTGTATTACAAAATTGTGTATGCAGGTCATATTTACTTCTCATGTTATGTTCATGGATCACAAAGTTTTGCTTCAAATTCCCCTTATACTTTTTTTACGAAGCACAAAACTTCGAAAACATACAGTGAAGTCACCTTAAGAATTCCGTTTTCTTTAAATTTCTGTCTACAGGATTCATATTTTTTTGTACATGTGATTAATCTGATCACTTTTTTTTTAACACACAGTACCTTTAGGAAGGCGGACCCCAAAAGAACCGGACTGGCTTCGGGAAGCTCTTCCTAATCGTAGTTGAGTGTTCCCCCGCTAGGTGAGTGTAGTTGCACCCTTCACGAGTCAGTAGCTAGGCGGACGTCGCCGTAGAAGTTTGTAGGGCTTGTGTTGTCATTTCTCCCAAGTGTTGTCAAGCTCCTCTCGCGAAATCGTGATGTCTGACCGTACCGAACAGTGAATCTGCTTGAGACTTTGTTTACGTCTCAGAAAAAGGGCCACAGAAGCACATGAAATGCTTCAGAAGGCCTTAATAGAGGAAGCACTGAGCCGTACACAAGTTTTCGAGTGGTTTGCGCGGTTCAAAAGAGGAGAAATGAGCATTGAAGATCATCCTCATTCTGGGCGCCCGTCAACAAGTCGTACCGACAAGAATGTCGAAAAAATCAACGAGGATCGTCGGTACACAACTGACGAGATCTCAGAAGCTACAGGTGTGAATTGGAGTTCCTGTCAGCGGAATTTGACCGTGGATTTGAACATGAGACTCGTTGCCACGAAGTTTGTTCCCCGCCTGCTCACACAGGACCAAAAAAACACTCGTTTGACTTTGTGCCAGGAGTTGAAAAATCAGATTGAAAGTGACCCAAACTTTCTTTGTAAAGTTATCACGGGCGACGAAAGTTGGTGCTATGGATACAACCCTGAGACCAAACAAGCTTCGAGCCGATGGAAGACGCCCACTTCACCGAGACCGAAAAAAGCTAGACAAGTGAGGTCAAAAGTGAAAACGATGCTCATTGTTTTTCTCGATGTTCGAGGAATCGTGCACCGGGAATTCGTTCCTCCTGGACAGAATGTCAATCAGGAGTTTTACTTGGAGATTATGAGGCGATTGAGAGAGAATGTGCGAAGAAAACGCCCAGAATTGTGGAGATTGTGTGATTGGTTTCTCCATCATGACAACGCCCCAGTTCACACAGCTTTGTCTGTGACCCGGTATTTGGCCCCTCTGGGATGGACTGTCGATCCTCACCCACCCTATTCACCGCACCTAGCCCCCTATGATTTCTTTTTTTTTTTTGTCCGACAATAAAAAAAATTGAAAGGAAAGAGATCTGCCACCGTGGAGGAGGTGAAAACAGCTTCGCAGGAGGCACTCAACAACATCAAGCTTCAGCAGTTCCAGAGATGCTTCACATAGTGGGAAAAAAGATTGGACAAGTGTATTGCCTCCAATGGAGAGTATTTTGAAGGGGATTAAGTGTTTTTTGTTCAAAATGTAAATAAATCTTTTTTAAAGAAAATCCGGTTTTTTTGGGTCCCCCTCCTATACTTTCTCTTGTTCCTCCCCGAAGTATAATGCCATATCTCAGTCATGACTGAAAATAGGTGAAGTAAATATTCCAAAACATATGTTACTTAGAATGTTCTTTAAAGATTTGATGAAATAAAAAGTTTTACTCAAACTATGACACAGAGAACAGCTTGCCAACTTAGATTTTCTGTGATATGCTGTTAGAATCTGTACATGAAAGAATAAATTTGATGTGTAGTGAGAAATGTACAATCCTTGTTATCCATGCACCATACACTGCAGGTACCTATTGCTTCCAGTCTCAGACGTGCACATTAGTAGTAGTCTCTTTGATTCTATCATGTTATGGTAATTTATTACTTTTGTAATGAAACACATGAAAGGAGCACAGTTAAAATTAGTAATACATATCTCTACATTTGAAGTGAAATAACTTGACTAATGAAGGCTGGTTTGAATGTGAATATTTTTATACATTGTTATGTAGGGGTAAATGGTGACAGTATGAACTCATAAAGGTTCCTGAGATTGAATCTTTTTTTAATATATACTTCACATTATCTGCAAAAACGTTAACTGTGGTTCACATTTTTAGTTGTCACACATATTTTATTATTCTATATTACAGAATAGGAAAGGAGCTTATTTCTTATTTTTTCACTATGTGGGAAAGAGCATAAGTGTTACAACCAGGCTGAATGTGCTTTTGAGGCTCCTCTTGTCATGTGCTGAATTTTTGAGTAGCAGACTGACAAAACTAGAGCAAATGAATTACAGCACATTCCTGCTTAATTGGCAGATAATTAAACTGCTGTTTAAGTGGACATGGTTTGGTTATAACAACAGCAATTAGTAATTATAATGTTCTTTACTGTGGTAATATCCCATAAACTCTTATCAGATTTATTTATACATGTTATTCTTCCAGTGAAGCTGATGGTTATTGTGGAATATTGCCGATATGGCAACCTTCATGATTATCTTCTGAGGCATCGGGATGACTTCGTAGATCAACTGGACTGCACAACAGGCAAGCTTAACCTTGCCCTAGGCAATGAGAAAGTCTCCAGGTCACAATCCACCACAAAAAATACAAAGTAATAAAGTTTACAAACTTTTTTTTCTCATAATGGTTTGAAATGGCTTCCATAGTGCATTATTTAATTTTTGGGGATTATAAATTTCAGTAGTGGGTCACAAACATCCTTAAAATTCAATGGGTATTTTTAAAATTGTATACAATACAGAGTTCTTAAAATCTGAAAGTGAGAGGAACATCAGACATCCTTCTCTCCCTCAATAGTTATAAGCTCATGTTAAACTGTAAATCCCATTTGCCTTCACCATTCTCATGAATATTCTATCTCTGGGGGTCACAGGATCTGCCTTACATATGCGCCCACCTGACGTGAATTCAGCATCACTCCTTAGGTGGACAGAGGCCAGGAAGATCAATAATAAACTTATGCAGAGGCACTATAAAATGACATACACAGTTCTTGACACACACTGGTGCACTTTTTGTACCTGTAGAGCTTATTTGTATTTTATATTCTCTTGTAAGTTAATAGATTTTGTGTCTCAAGCAGCTCTGAGAATATGTGAGGCAATTTCATTGACCAAGAAGAATAGCAAAAAGTGCTGCATGAGGCAATATAGTGTCAACAGAAATCTAAATTGTCACTACCAGAGAAAATCATTTATAATTCCAAAGAGACATATTCTTTAACTAGATATATGTTGAATGTTTATCACATAAGTGCTCACACTGTGTGATCTCAAACCTTGAACAGAATATGATGAATGTAGCTAAACAGCATTTGTCATCTTACAATTTATTGGCCTTTGTCAGCCTCTTTGTTCTACAATTGACTGGACATTTAGTGCAAGTGTCTGGCAGCAAACTAAATTAGTACTGAGATGCTACACACATTTTGCTATTCCATGTACTGTGTTCAGCTTCCGTATCTTGAAGCAGGAAATCTATACCTGTTGGTCATTCACAGAAATTAACATTCCAATTTTAATGTGTAGCTAACAGAAGCACATTAAATTTTGATAGATATTGGTATAATATGAACATATTTTTAAACGCTTTGTTTATTTTGCTGCTAGTCTGAAACACCGTTTCCTCTCTTCTGCTAGTAGCATGGCAGGAGTTAGCTACTGTGGGGATTCAAGCTCAGACCTGTGTGCTCCATCATCCTCAAACACCACAGAGGTGTCACAACTTGCCATTGATATGACAGTCATGTCCTCCTCAACTGGTGAGGCTTCTTTGTCTTGTATGCTCTGTAACAATTTAACTAATAATCTTTTAGTGTGTGTGATTTGAGGTTATCATAGATATGCTGATAAAAATTGGAATAATGTAGAATATGATAATATTCACCAGTCAACACAATGTCATATTTAAGAAGGCCTGTATAGTTCCATCTGTTCTAAGTGGGGTAAATTCCCTCTTGAGGAGGTAATTTATGTGATATTTGAGATTCTAAGGGTGGTGAATATAAAAATAACAGTCTTTTAAGATGTAATGTTGTGTAGTTTGATAGATATCAGAATTTTGGAGAAACCTGCTGCCAATGTCTTCAGTCTTTCACCCTGAAAATGGCAACAGTATGTTCTTCTGAAATGTTGGTACTAAGCCACACTGTGTCTTATCCCAGAAGACTGTAGTCTAGAAGTTAATTCTTGATCAACTACAAAGAAATTTTCTGCCTCTTGTGGGACTCAAATGTTCATTACTATTTTTGCAAATACAATACATATATCTGGATTTCACACAAATGTAGTTGGTAATTGAAATTACAGTTGGTCACGCTGGAAATGTTGATGCATTCATGCTGTTATGCCTCTTCCTCCCCATAGAAGCTCTGAAGCACACAAGGGGTGCAAGTAACAAATATAGATACATACAGATACATGACAGTTAAATATAATAAATTTAATAATTGATTAAAACTTAGGGCAGTATAACAGTATTGACATAATTTGCTGAGAATATATGCTGCCCCACTTTATGGCTCTTTTCCCCTTCCTAAAACACATAATACGGGATATAAACAAAACCTGCCTGGCAATGTGGGGTAATAAAAACACAAAACCCATTACTTTATTTACCCACAATGCCAAAACAGGTGACCTTGAGTTTTCATCCAAGTAGCCAAAACAGAATTCGGAAGTACTAACTGAAACATCAGTTTAGCTTCAGTTATCAGGCTGAATGGCAGTTCAAGCAAGAGTACAAACTTGAGGTAAGGAGTAAAGATATAAAGGTGTGAAGAGAAGAAAGAGAGGGTAGGGAGAGAACTGCACTACATATGTCACTGAGGAAGTCAGTATGTTAAAATACCATATGTGTAAGAAGTTTACATACATAGCACAATGTTTGACAGGAGAACCAGACGAGTGTTTGCTGAGCAGTGGCATATCAGAACAGCCAAATTGGCGTGTTAAGTATGGTAGTGACTACACAGGCACCACCATGCCAGTTTGTTCACAAGACCTGCTCTGTTGGGCATTTCAAGTGGCCAGGGGCATGGAGTATCTTGTCTCTCGCAAGGTGAGAAAAATTGTAGTCTTTATAATACAATTGTGGGAGATAATACTTAGCCTTCTGAAATGCACTTCTTTCAGCACAGTTTCAATTGATGTTATAATGATACTAAGCAAGTGAGAAGTTGTCAAAAATACTGTTTTTATCCCACAGAGTAACATGATATGCAGTATTTATGAACAGTAATGTTGCTGGGAATTCCACATCTGAGTATAGATATCACTGGGAACAGAAAAAAAAATATGTACACTCATATTAATTTATTGCCTACTCTCATTGTCTTATAATGTCCATGTATTGGTCTCACCTCAGAACATTTTGAACCAGTTGACATATTTTAGTTAAACATTGTTTTAAAGGCACATAAAAAGCATTCATCTGTTTGTGCATTTTAAATTTAGTGCCACCAATACTATGATGTCAATTTGTGAGTGGGGGTGACTGGTGGTGATTCTAATTGAATCAGACTAGGCCTTGACATCTAATTATTATTATTATTATTGTTGTTGTTGTTGTTGGTGGTGGTGGTGGTGGTGGTGGTTGTTGTTGTTTTGTTGTTGTTTGTTGGTGGTGATGATGGTGATGTTTGTGATGATAACATTTAATTTTCAAAGAGCAGGCATTATATCAGTCACTAAAATTGTGCTTTTGAGTTCTCCTAAAACATTAAATTGCATGTGAAGAACATTTTCGTCACCCAGACCTGTCTGTTGTGTGACCATAGCACCTGAAGATGCAGTTTACCACTGTCTCATCTGCATGTTAAGAATCCATATAGCTTCATTTTGTGATGCAGTGTTCTGAAACTTTCTGTTTTTGCTCATCTGAAACATACTAACCTTAGCATTACCCCTTTAACCTACTTTTAATAATATATGATGAGGGACAATTGATAATTTTGTTGTTTTGTAATTCTTCCTTCAGTCCTTTATTTATAACTTGAAAAAAGATCCTTGTAACTTAATTTTCACACATTGTCACCTTTTTTTGGTGTGATTCCTTATCTCACAGGCATACAAAACAATGAATAAGAAGATAAAGCCTTTTAACAGTGCAGTACTTACCACGAAAATAAGATCTGCGATGTACAGCAAACACATGAAGAAAAGCCTTATATGAAGAAACATGAAATATTAGTATTGCTTATTGTACAGATGCAGTAGTTAAATTTTAATTTGTGACATTCATATGGGAGAGAGAGAGAGAGACAGAGAAAAAATAACTTAGCACTTTGTTAAGGAGAGTGTAAAAAAAGACACATCAACACACTGAACTGTTTACTGTCACATAGCACTTAAATAACCACTGAGAAATTAAATGCTACTTGCTTGAGTCATAAAGGTTCACAGAAGATTCAGTAATCCATATTATTGAAATATCAAAGTACCCCACTTGATTCTACAGGTGCTGCATGGGGATCTGGCTGCAAGGAACATTCTACTGGCTGATGACAATGTTGTGAAAATATGTGATTTTGGGCTGGCCAAGAGTATGTACAAGTCTGACAACTACCGGAAGAAGAGTGCTGTAAGTGACATGTATAGGCCAAAGCTTCAGGTTTTTGCAAGAGTGATTGTTTAGATTTCTGGAATTTAATGCCATGTAGTTGATACTGACTTTTCAGAGAAACATGCTGTCACCATTATCAGGTTTGATGGAAATGGGCTCAGAGGAGATGAAGTGAAAGACAGTTCCTGCTGGTCTGCACTACACTGTATCCCCTTCTACTTCCAGTAGTTATGATTCGCCATATTTGTGGCATCCAGCCATTGCAATCAGTCTTGCCCTAACCACTTCAGCAACCCAGTTCCTTGAAACATGCAGATGGAAGGAGCATGTTCCTTGAAAACTTCAGTGTCAGCCTGCATCCCTACACACCATCAAAACCTGAGAAACAGCAACTTTGTTTATAAAATCTCTTTAAACATTTTGTACATTTTACAGTGTATTTTAAACTTCAGTTCTGAACATAACAAATTCTGTATTGAATACTCTTCACAAGTCAACAATTACAGATATTGTGATTGTTTGAAAATGTTGTTGTATCTGAAGATTGAAGTCGTCTTGGCTGTTAATGCTGTCTCAATGGGTAAATTGTTACTAATGGTTTGAAGAATCATAGTGTTTTCATCTTCTGTGCAAGGCAGTTCAAGAAGAATTTTTCAGTAACACTATTTTGAAAACCTCAGATCTGGCATCATTATATCTAATGATGATAAAAGAAACTCTTAGTTTAGACCTAATTTAATATCAAAGGAATATTTTATCTTTTCAGGGTCCATTGCCTGTCAAGTGGATGGCACTGGAATCAATTAGAGACGGTGTATTTTCCACACAATCTGATGTTTGGTCTTTTGGTATTGTCTTGTGGGAGCTATTTTCTCTGGCCCAGACTCCATACCCAGGTAACCTGTGAAGGGAAACTTTTTTAAGAGCACAGATCTTGAAAATATTATTTAAGTTCAAGCCAAATTTTCAACTTCCTGAAATTGCTCAACAAGCATTCACAAACACTAAGAAAACATAAAACATGATTTTTTTTCAGGAATACATAAATTGTGATCACCCTCAAATTTTAAACTGTTACAAATATTTGTCATAATCAAGCTCTTATCTCAGTTGGCACAGTGGGGACATGAAGTTGCCTGTTCACCTCCATCTTGTGCTGAGGTTAGAAAAGAGTGGATCTATACCTCCATGCCCCTATATGCTTCCATGGAGTGTACTGGGGCAGCTTTACCTTTACCTTTTTTTAAAATAAAATATGTCATTGTTTTAATTATGGAAACCCACATTATCAGAATAAATGTTGGTTTGTATCACAAACAGGATTGGAGGCAGGTGAAAGACTATTCTTGAAACTTGCCAATGGTTACAGGATGGAGCAACCTCCATATGCTACCAATGCCATGTAAGTGCATATATCTAATCATCTATTACCATATATGCCGAGTGTTATGGAGTTCTGACCAAATTCAATACAAATCTCTGATCTTATAACAAATTTTTCATCACAACACAGAAATGGCTTATTTTCTTAAGAGATATGAAATCTACTTGCAAAGCAGGCAAAGTCTTACCCACTCATCAGAAAATTCATATGACTTCAAAGTACTTTAAAAATTGGCTGTTTGTTGTTGTATGCTACTTTTAATCTGTAACCTGTCAGCAGTGCATACAACAAATGTCTTTGTTCCATGGTAATGGGATAGTTTTAAAGTTAACTTTGCACTTGAAAGCATTCCCTTAAGATTAAACTGTTAGAACAAATGCAGCATTACTTTAAAAATAATGTGATCCATTCATAGATGCTTACATATGCATGTAAACTACTTTGATTTACAATTATGTAGCCACTCTACAATTAATATTATAAAAGCAGTTTGAAGTGTACTGCTGACATACTAACATGAATTCATTTTTATTATATAGTTTCATTCACTTCTATTGTATAATTTTATTTATATCTGTTTGCATTAATGCATATATAATAAATTTTAATCTCATTGTAGTCATAGTGAAACTTATGCGTATACTTTATATCCAGTAGGTATAGAGTGTATGAGAAATTAATAAATAAATTAATTAAGTAATTAAAACTGACAGAGAAAAGTTTAAATGAAGCCCATAAATATTACTGGGTATTGTGAATTTATGTCTGCCAGCTCACAGAATTAAATTGCCCCAGATGGCCAGGTTACAATATTTTTTATGTACTCAGTAATATTTAACAATAGGCAATGTAAAATAATTACTTATGTATCTTTGTCATTTCAGAACAATATGCAAGATGTGTATAGCACCATTATGTATGAATCACTTTAGCAGACTTAAGACATGAAGTAATGCTCAATAAAACTTTCTCAGGTCAACAGCTGTGTCAGGATATGAGGGTTTTCCTACCGTTTGGGAACTAACTCTGTCCCCAGCGCACACTGATGATGGGAACAGAGTTAGTTCCCAAAACGTATGAAAACCCTCATATCCCGACATGGCTGCTGGCCTGAGAAAATTTAATTGAATTCTGTTGCCACGAAAATTTAAGACTTATATGATGTAATGTTAATGAATGTTGGTATGGTTAACACATACGTTGAACCAAACATCACCAATTATTACACTTTGATACATAGCTAACCTAACCTAACCTAATATATGCAAAATTTACAACTGTGTGTATAGCTACAGGACAATGCTCCAGTGTTGGAAAGCCAATCCTCTTGAACGTCCCTCTTTCGCAGAATTGGCAGAGCAGCTGGGAGTTATGCTAGATGACAATATCAGAAGGGTAAGTGGCATTGGAGGCTGGTTTCTTCACTAAAAATTATTCAGGAAGTGTGACATTTTTATAATGTTTTATAGCTACATTCATGATATTTGCAGAAATATGAGATAGTTTGTATATTGCAACTGACTCCACACAGCAGAGACCTTGAAAACCCAATAGGTCCTCAGGTAGTTGAGAAATTCCCTACCTTTTATGGAACCTACAGGTTCATATTACCATGTTCAGAGGTCTGCCACTTATTCTGAACCTAAACCAGATGAATTCAGTACATGACTCCCAACCTGTTTCTGTAATATTCACCTCAATACTATTGTCCAGATGTATCTGTCTCTGCCTGTGTCTTCCAAGCAGTAGCTGTTCTTCAGGTGTTCCAACCCAAATCCCTTACACATTTCTGACCCATGCATGTCACATACCAAAGTATCACCTAGTAAGTCCAGTAAATGAATTGTTCAAAACGATGCAAGTTGTTGGGCCATCTGTGAAGGAAGTGGTTGCAATTCAAACAGGAATGCTACAGTGTCTAAGCTTAAACTACATTTATTTGTTTAGGCTTACTCTAATGTTTGTTTATCTGTATGAATATATTAAAAAAATTTTTACCTTCCTCTGTTTGACTAATGTATATTTCACACAAGTCAAAATACTTAAATAGGTAATGCCAGTATATCATAAGTAAAAAACTACAGAGCTGATAGATATAAAGTAATCATGCAGACATCTGTTTCAGATTTTGTGAAATCAACTTGTATCATGTGAGTGGGCTGCCATATTATCTATACCATACTCTGTGTACATAAAATAGGGTATTTTAATATGTTCACATGTATGCCTGTATTTCAGAGTAAGATTTTGAACTACTCTTGTGCATTCAGTTTTTTTCCTAATAGATCTTCATGTGTCTGTTTAATTTACTACAGCACTATGAGGAACTGAACAACCCATATATGAACGTGAATGAGCAAAACCAGCAAACTGACTATCTTAATATGATGAGTGCCCACAATTACACCAATGTCATTGCCCCCCGTGAGGCTACATATGAACATGACAACAGGTGGGTATGGTATACTTAGACTGAAAACAGTGATTATATGAGCACTAATGCTAACCATCAGCTGTTGAGTGTGAAGGATTTTGTTGGAACTAAATGATGGGCACTATTACTCCCCAGAGTAACTTAACATTTCAAAGTACAATGGTTACAAAATATACCACCAACTTTAATATTCAACACTCCACATTACTTGCGTTTGTCAGATATTCAAAACAAACAGCATTGACTTCCCTTAGAAGTGTTAAATGAATTTTCTAATAGAGACGAAGTAAGATTTCTGTGAGGCAGGAATTGAATTTTTAACATTTATTCAGATGAACATCTTGTTTCAAAGCATTATATATTTTAAAATTAGAGTTTTATCTGTAGAATCTACATAATTGCTTTATATGAGTACAATTTGTGGTACTATGGTTGTGCTGGTAGCACAGCACGAATGTGAAGACAATACCTGTTTTAATATGAAAAAATGATAAAGAAGATGAATGCAATAAAGAATGAAACAATTCATATAAACTTAAGATCCTTGTAATTAAATGCATAATATTAAATGTAATTGGCAACCAGCTGAAGATTTTCTGAGAGAAGTATGCAAAAGTTTGGAATTAATCATTACAAAAACTGTTAATGTTGTGCTGTATTATTAATACACAAAGTTAAAAAAAAGTGAAAATATAACATAATGGTCGATAAACTCCAGATGATAAGCAGTAAACAGCAAAACATTGCCTGTTTCAGCCGAATATCATGTCCAGAACAGAATACAAGGCACTCCAACATAAGGTGTTCAACAGGTGTGATGAGCCCACTTTCAGAAGATATTAGTGAGATGGAGTTCTCTGATGAGATTAATAAAACTTGTTATCTAAACATAATGGGTGAAGAAGGAATTTTCAGTCCTGACCACGAGGATGAGAATCCGTTCAAGTACTTTCCACACTTGCAAGAAGAGGAAGAAGAACAGATGCAACTTCTTAATAAAATTAATCACCCAAATTCAGACAATCATCCCGAACGTACAGCATTTGGACAAACTTAGACAATTCGAGTTACAGAATGGCTTAACAATCTGATGTCTAGTTGGACTAATGATCAAGATGGTTTCCTTGAGTTATTTGTTCTTCTTGGACATTTTATGCCTTGACAATGAGACCAATATGTTGTCACAAAACATCTAAGTCAAATACCCAGTAAACCAGTGTCACATCCTAGATGCCTCATGCAAACTGCTGCAAAAGCAAGAAAACTCAAAAGATGGTTATGTTGTTTAAAATACAATCTTCAGAAATGAATTTTTGTTATGCAAGGATTCATACATATGACTTTTGCAGTTATTCATTGGATTGGGTCTTTTGTGCACAAAATGTACATTACGCCATAGGCTGAAAGTAACCACTAAGCCTCAAAGCCAGACAGTGGGATTTTAAATTTATATTCCCTTACCCCTTAAATGCATTCACGACCGTACGGTGTACAAAACCCAGCAGCGAGTGAATAATTAACTGCACAATAAACACAGCACATGCATCATGTTAATCAGTACAATATTTTATTTGCTCATCTACTTTCCAAAGATTAACACTATAATTGACTACAATAATTTACTGTCTCACTGTGTAGGAAGCAAAGAGATTTGGGGTATTTGGGAAAAAAGAGTGAGGAGCCACATGATTCCTGTCTTGTAGATTCTCCTCTTCAACCCCTTCTTGCTTCATGATTGATTCACCATTTTGTCTGCATCCTGTATCCTTCATCGCATTTTATTTCAAAGGCATCACATTCCTTTTTGTTCAGATGTTTTCTCCTTAGCAGCTTTCCTTATACCTGTCATTCCTACAAACAGTCATTTCTGTAGCATCTTTCTTTTTGGAACAAAGATCTGTTCTTCTGAAGTGATCTTCCTCTTCCTTGACATAAACCTATCACTTTTCTCGATCAATAGATTGTATCCTGTCAGGTTAGCAGTGCCATAACAGGCTTTGGGAATCCACAGACTTGTGTCTCAGCACTCTCTTTCACTTCACACTAAATATCAGTTTTAGTCAAACAAATCTGACATACTTTCTCCTGTTTAGTCCCATGGAAGTCTTGCTCCCTTCTTAACTTCACCAAATGCAGCACAGCTGGAATCACAAGTTTCAGCACTAGTGTTCTTTGACTCTGATCATCACCTTCCGCCTCACCACTTGACAATTCGGGACATTTCACCATATTTTTATACTGACATGAATATAAAATGTCTTAGTATTCCACTCTGGATGTTCCAGTAACAGATGGCCAAGTTTCTCTACACATATGATTAAAAATCTGGTTTAAAATCCCTGCCACCTAAAGTCAGCACTGTACAGTGTTATCACCCACTTCAGTGAAAGGTTGAGGACTGGCAGTACATGGCCCATGCCCCACATTTTTCATTTCTGAAGAGCTATCATTCATACATACACATTTATGTTGCTTCAAGTATGGGGAAGCAGTTTGGGTCTACTGTCTAATAAAATCTTGCCATTGTTGAATTCTTGTTTTTCTTGTGGCGACATCTGCTTCTCCAAAGGTACAAATGACTTGGGTTGAACTTTCCATGCAATGTGGCATGCCACAAGAAATTTACAATCCCATTATCCAGAATATGAGATTAGCTTTTCCTATTAGCCCCAGCTGAGCAAGTCTCATTAACACCAGGATCAATCTGGTGACATGCAGTGTTTTATTAATTTATTGCTTTTAAAACATAAGATAATGGAAAGAGCCCATGGAGCTAATTATCTTAAATGTGAATTTCGGTCTTATCTGTTACTTCAGCATAACACATACTATATGCTAAATATTACAGAACAGCGCTGTGGTAATTTTGGGTGTACTTCTTAATATTATGTATTTATTTTTTGTTATTTAACCTTTTGGCGCCGGAATTATTTTTTTAATTTTAGCACATCCTGTATGTAAAATGTGAATAATACAGGAACCAAATATGTTAGAATTATGAAACTAACTGCATTTTGAAGAGAAAGAAACATAGGGTATATATTATGTTTAAAATATTCAGTATATGTATTTGTTGAATAAATATATAAAATGCAACTTTAGATGTTAGCGGTGCGGTACAACCACTATAGTCGACATTAGGCGTCAAAAGGTTAAATATGGCCACCTGATGATGCAAAACAGCAGGTACTCAAAATGTTCATTTCTAGTTCAACCATAATGGTAAAGCAGATCCTCACAGGTTGGTTTGCCCCATTTTTATACCAAAATGCTTGTATCTTTATGCTCAAGTACAGTGATCCTTTCATTTACCAGGAACATGCAGTGCTAAACAAACTACGTTTTATGAAAGAAAACAATCTTCAAATCTGATGGCATTTTGTTTTCTGAATTAATAATTACTTTACTTAAGTAAATAGACATTTCCTTTACTATACCATTTTGAAAAATATGGTATAACTGCCATAAATATCTGTACTTCCTTAAGTTTACTTTCATTTTCGTGCCTTCTAATGTGAATATGTAACTAGTTTCAAAACTATATATGGACATTCAGGCATGCCTGTTGGCAGTACCAATGGTCATGGCTTGCACACAGGGAACCACTGCTAAACACAGGCTGGCAGACTTTTCTTATGTATCTCAACTGATGTGTATCACTCATACCTGTTAAACAAGGTACAATGAGACAAAGGCCAGTATATGATCAATAAATGAAGATTTTGATAACACGGGCAGGAAGCATTATGAAATTGTAGTTGTAATAATTATTGTGCTTTGTTTTCAATTATCTGCTTACCTGAAGTGTTTAGAGATCACGCAATATGCATGTTTTATTCAAACATAGATATATTTCATCTATTGGGTACAGTTATGGCAATAACTGCCTTATTGAGCTGCAAACATTTTAGAAACTACTTTCAGGCTTGTTTGCATATTTATTTTGTTATTTATGTGTACATTTGTAAATCATTCTTAAATATGGTAAAACACAGAACAGTTGAAATTAAAAACAATTTAGTTCAATCTCTCACAGCAAATTGAATGTTTCCAGGCTTGGTAGTCCCTATCATTAATGGTAGGCAGCAACTGATATCTGAGAATCTACAGCTTAAAATATAGAAAATTATAATTTTTACCCCATCTTCTTTGAAACATGTTTTAATTATGGTTCTAAACCACAGGTACACAAATCCTGGGTGCCAGGTTGGTGTGGCCACTAAATGTTGTATGGTGGCACCTATTGTTGATATGGAATATTTTTCATGTCATGATTCTGGAACTTAGAATTTTGAGGTGGCTCCCAGACTTTTAGAAAATTTGTGCAGCTCTACTATACACCACATTTTGTATAAATTGCTGGAATATAAGCTGACAGGAAGACCCAAAAAGTGATGGAATGACAAATCTTAAACATGAAGACTGAAAAAGTAGAATGGTTTAAGATGTGCAGTTGTTGGTAATGATGGGTGTGATATTTGGTGTCAGGACTCCTGGGTATTTCAGAATTAAGTATCATGAAGCCTACATGACCTGACAGACATGTAGTAACAGAGGAATAGGGAAAAGTACATAATTAGGAGATATGTCAATCTCATCTTTAATAATTACTATTGCAGTGTTTGTACTAAGGTATGCACTGGACAAGCCATGTGTAACATGTAGGATAAATGAGGAATACAAAATATCAGTCTCAAATTGTCCAAGAGGTTGAAGCCATATGAATGAGTAATGTGTATATGGACAACACACCACAGCTGATGTTGGAAAAATAAGGTGTCTAGGTGTGGAGAGAACCCAGTGGCTTAAAGTAGTCACATAGTGGTCTTTTGTGAACATGGGAATGTAACTCAGGTTTTATAGCAGCAGTAACTTCCTTCAGTAATATTACAGGTGAACTGATACAGTAATTTAATCTTAATCTTAAACATAAGAGATGCAGTACCTCAGCTAGTACAATGGCAAAGTTACGGGACAAATGACCAAGGCATTACGGTTTGATTCCAGTATGGATATCCGGTTTTTCTCACTCCAAAACATCCAAATTGGCTCTGGGGCCTCCAACCAGGCTCCTATTCAATGGGTACCATAAGCATTTTCCCCAAGTATAAACTCGCCACAGCATGAAGCTGGCCATTCACCTGCGTTTAGCACTGACACAAGAATGAATAACTCCACTCATCTATATGTGTTCAGTGTGTACATAGGACAACTTTACCTTTACCTTATTTACATAAGCATAGACTAAAAACTATTTATTACAGCTTTTTTGTACATTATTTATTCAAAAAAATGAAAAACAAAACATAATTTGCAATATTAAGGCACTCCATAGGCATTCTAAAAAATTATATAGGTATATACAAAAAAAAATTGCAAAGCGGAGATTCTACTTGGAGACAGTGATCTTGTGCAACTTGTCTGCATATGCAATGAACTGCTCTGTAGCTTCACAGTGTTTCTGGAGATTCTTACTGACTGTGCTATACCCATAGTAAGCACCAGCAATAGCCCCTGCCATGCTAGCTATTGTATCAGTGTCACCTCCCAATGAGATGGCATACTGGATTGTACGTCTGAATGGATTCTCTGTCTGAAAACAACAAATATTCAAGTTAATTACAAATAAACCATTTTTCAGGCATTCCAATGCCCAAGATTTGGAAGACTGAGAAATCCACATCTACCCATTTAAAAATGTACTAATCTTCATCTAATGCACTTCATATTACGTGGATAAACCACAGCACCGTGTTTCTCAGTTAGCTTTATTCACTGAATTTCATCTTGGATAAGCCTGAGTTATGCAGTCAAAACTTGAACCACGTGATCACTTCTATGAGTCTTGATAAAAAGAATTAAAAACTGTGCAAAATTACAATCCTTATATTGTAGCAATTCTTCACAAATATGTTCAAAACTCACATAAAACCTACTCAAGTTCCAATAAGAAAACTTAACAATTCCCATCTGTAGCTGCAATTTCCAGACATTATAGTCCTTGAATGATACTACAATAGCACAGTTTCATTGAATATTCATGCCATAAACTTGAAAATTTCTCGAAAGGCAGTGATAAACAGTCCTTACTCAATGTGGAACTGTGCACCACAGACCAGACATCATTGCTATATAGTGAACAATGATGTCACCTGCATTTCATGCTTGGTACCCTGTTAAAAAAACACTACTGTTTACAGATATCATTCTAATGGCAAAAGCTGCAATACTAACTGAACTGCAGGAACATCTTAACTACTTCATAACATCATTTTTCGTCATCACTGTCACCCAGCTGGTGTCAGTGGATTTTTCATTGACATAAAATCCTTCTGATCACACTATGGTCATGGGGTTGACTCAGCCTCTAACAGAAATGAGTACCAGGAGTATTTCCTGGGAGTAAAGGCAGCCGGTGCGTAAGGCTGACAACCTACCACCAACCTGTGCCATTGTCACGAAATCTGGGAACCTTAACTTTCTGGAACCCTCTGGGCCTGTCCAGGCCTGTAATGGGACTGCTTTACCTTTACCTTTTACTGTCACCTAGCATGCACATTTGTAACTACTAGAATATCTTGCTCCCTGTGGACAGAATTTCAGTTCTCATGCTTATATATAATGTTGAAATATATAGTTAGAGTAACAAGTAACACTGTGTTTGCGCCGATGATATTCATACATAAGTTTAATGAAAATCTGTCAGTTTGTTTCTGAAGTGATATTTATAGTACAGACAAACGTATGGAGATAAATTCATATATATTTTTGTTACCAAATTAAGAACAGTAAGCTAAAAACAGAGTAATTTTTAGACACTGATTGACATACCTCTATTTCAGGTATAGGTGCACATGATCTGAGAAAACAGAATATTGCAGTGGGAACAGAATATAGTGCAGCTAAACTAGTTCCCAAAATTTTCTTAACCTCTTCATCATCAGCACCTTCCTTTTTGTTCAAAAGCATCTGCATTTTCTTTAGCTGTGTCTGGTAGGGATATGGGTCATCCAGACCTAAGCTACAAAAGAGCACACCCTGTTCAATGTTTGAATACCTTAGCAATAAAAATGGAAAGGAATTACAAAGTTAGCCCAGTCAGAACATATATCTTAGACAAATGTAGATGTGTTGTGTGAATCATGATTTGAGACTGGATTTACTGATTAAGCTTTATGTATGCCACTACATCTAGGCACAAAGTGCACTACTAAAATGTATTATCCGGTGTGTTTACCATCACACTCATCACACCAAAATATGGCTTGAATATAATAAGGGTGAGGTGGCCTCCAGTGGTATGTTGAAACCAAATTTAAAGAAAAGTAGTTTGTTTCAACACTAGGGCACAGCACACAGTGACATAATGGTAGTCCAATAAGCCTGTGTTTCTTTCTGTATACAAAGGAAACAAAGACAGAAACAAGCAAGATACTGCTTACCCTTCATAGTCTTTCTCAATTTGTGACATCTTTTCAATTAGTTGGGATGAAAAATTCTGTGAATCCAAAGTTTCTTTTGGATCTGAATGAAGACTCTGGTATACTGCAATGGCCTATTGACAGAAATATGTTCCAATAACTAGAGATATGAATATCGGAGCAAATACAGAAGCAATAACTGTAACAATACCTTGCACTTATTCATAAACTACATGAATTATTGCAGACACTCCTGCATTCCGGCTGGGGAAAGGATGAACATGGAACTTTGGGGTTCAAGCTAACTGCCTCCTCTGTGCCCACATACACATTACATTTCAAGAGATATATAAAATGACTTCACATTTTGGCTTACACTAGAAGCCACCACAATGCCAATTCAACATATTCAAAACAATGTACTTTATCAGGGAAAATTCTGCGATTTCAAATCCCATTACATGACACGCATTCTTACAATGCATGGAATATGTTACAATTAGCCTAATTCAACCTATACAATAAGACCAACAAATGAACTATGTGAACAGTGTTTATCACATTTTATTCATTACAGATATGTTTCAACTGCTGTCACAGTCATCATCAGAGTTAATTTACAAGATTACACAGAGTCCAAAAAAATATTAATATGCATAAAGAACCACTCACTGTTACAAAATGCATCTCAGACTTCCTACATAGTCACTGAATGTCAGCTTATTAACTACTAAAATCAGAAGATGCAGTTAATAAGCTGACATTCAGTGACTACGTAGGAAGTTTGAGACATGCTTTGTGACCATGGGTGGTTCAATTATGCATTTTAAAAGTTTCTTTGGACTCCTTGTCATCTTGTAAATTATCCTGAGAGCGGTAGAAACATATCAGTATTAGATAATGTGTGATAAAAACACAGCAGTACAAAAGTAGTTTCCTGTGTTCATCCTGAACTTGTCCCTTCTCTTCAAATGGGGCAAGAATGAGTCCCATTATGAAGATAATGAAGCACATAAACTGTGGATTTACCTGTAGAATTGTGCCATTATAACCTTGTTTGTGTGTATGGGTAATTTCTGCAGACTGCTGGACCAAATTTACGAGTTCCTTGTAGTCAGAGTGACAAAAGAGAGCTAGTGGAGCCACTCTCATGGCACCCCCATTTCCATATGAACCTGCTCCATCAAACTGCTCTTTTGCTGGACCAAAGGGATCCTCAAACTTCTGTGCTCGCAACTTATGAAAAATGTCTACAACGTGATATCCATATCCACGTCTTGGATCAGTGAAATACTCCTTCACAAATCTTAATGAAAAAGAAATCCAGGACTCATTTAAAAATAGTTTTAAAATAATCATTCAGAAAGCAATAGCAGCTCTCACAAATGACATTATCTGTAACTGTTTGTCAAAGTCACTCAGTTATCATCCTTTTACTTTCTGAAAGATTACACACACACAAAATTGTCATGATTAATGTTACCATACCAGCTTTTCAGGATTGAAATCAGTTAAAAGAACAGAGGATGGTAGATATGTAACTTGAAATTCACATAAAATACATGCCTGGCTTATAATTTTAGAATTATATGAGAAATGAAAGTGACAAAATATGCAAAACAAAGTGAGCAGATTAACTGTAAGAAAATAAATGATGGCTCATAACTGTGATCTAAGTGGGGGCTACATATGTTAGAGCAGCATGAAACAACAATGCTCAAACAATGTGCTGAATAAATTAGCGTTTCTCTATTACTTAAATTTCAGAATCATATGACATGTCCTCAGATTTATGTGGCCTGTTTCACACTACAACGCCATATTCGCTATGTTTTGACTGTGTTTAACTGCAAAGCCTAGAGGACTAAATAAGCAACACCTCACCTTTTGGCAATATCAAGAGCATAAAATCCCTCTTGATCTATTAAAGATTCTGCAATGCATTTTGTCATAGCTGTATCATCTGTATACTGTTTCACAGGTGCTGAAAATCAAATACAGACTTTTATGGTATGCATATTCCAGATTATATTCTTCACATGACCAGGTGACAAATTCATGTTACACCACCTTTATAGTCTGAGTACAATTGAAAATACATACATACATTTAAAATATTGCCCTTCCAGCTTATCAAAGTATTTCTGTAGCACTGTTTTTGAAACACCCTTATCCCCTTCATAAGGCGCACCAAGACAGTCCCCTAACAAACCACCAACCAAACATCCCCTAAACTTGCTGGCAAGTGAGATACTGTCTATCAAAGCCATGATTACTTATGTGCTTTACAACATTCAATATTTGGGGAAAACAGTAATCGAAATGAGCAAACACCTAACTTGATGTAACCAAAATGTACATAACTTGGATTTACGGTGAACTAAGAAAATTACGCTGTAACTTCTCTGTCCGCCATCGTTACCACCGAGTCCAGGCACTACGGTTAGTGCCAATTCTGATGGATGCTGGGGTTATTATTTTTAAGGAAATGAGTGGTGCGAATTTTTTTAAAGCCTGTTTATACCTTTGTCATGCCAAATAGTTTTTATAACAAATTCTTATTCATTGGAGTGCAAGTAGAATATTGACTAGCCCTTGGGTCAACAACCAGCACAAATTGTTGTATCATCGTATAGAGGATAACGGTAACACATGATTTCCTATTTGCGAACATGTCATATTGTATGGAATGAAATTTGTAGGTAGAGTAAATCAGTAATTAATATCGTACGTGTTTTTATTGTGCAACTTTTTTATACGTGTGTGAGTATGGTAGGGTTGTATTACATGTAGTTGAATGAAGGTTAGGGTTGTCGTGTCTTCTTGTTAAAAAGACTGGTCGTTGAGATAAAGTGAAAACCCCAAAGGTATGTACATACACATGGTTTGTTGAGTCGAGAAGTGTAGGCTGTAGATCTTTAAAATTAAAATTTGCCCAGCTATTAGAACCCGAATGGCGATATTTAATTGTGAAATGTTAGCTAGTTGGAGATATAGACGCATCCCATAGCCACTAGACAGCAAGGGTGTAGGACATGTCAATAGTAGACTGTAACATATTCATACAATATATACTTTTTTATAAAATACCTAGAATACAAAAAGTTGCAGGACCTTCTCTAAAAATTGAAATACTTCACAGTGGACTGAATTGCATAGATTTACATAATTGCATGATTTGCAGTCCCTAGGAATTTTATACTATGTGTGTGTGCGTGTGTATGAGGCCAAATGAAGAAGTATCCAGATTGACACGGTGAAACTAACAATACTAAACCAACCTACTTTTAAATGGACTAATCCTCCTTGAAGTATGCCCATCCTGCTTGGCTGCACATGTTCCATTGGTTCTTCCACTGCTAGAAGACCTCTGGGATTTCTAAAAGTTGCTGCATTACATTAAGTTTGATCATTTCCACATTTTCAAATTGTTTACTTTTCAAGGTTTTCTTAAATTGGGAGGAAGAAGGAAAAGTCACATGGCGCCATGTCTGGGGAGTACTGGAATGTGACACCCTTGGGAAAATTGCAGAATGTGGTTTCCAAAACCCAAGGACATGGGAGATGTAGTAACAGTTGGATGGATCATATTAACATAGGTCACAAGGATGTGAAATAATTTGAACTAGCACAGGATGGGAAAACTCTTGTCTGCTGGGATGAGATGCTATGTAGACTGGTTAACTTATTAACGGTGATTTAGAGAAACCTGCTGCTTCCATCTTGAGGTCAGAAGGAGCAGCAGAATGTTGGTAACAAGCAACTAGTTTACATGGCATCATATCTCAGAAGATCATGAATCTTTATAGTCACTGCCATGAGAACCTTGAATTTCACTGATTCATAATATGTAACAATATTAGGCTTTAGTAGATTGAATCATAAAGCTTTGGGCTTCATAACACAATTGTTGATCAGTAAACTACTGCCACATGCACAAGGAAGGCAATGTAGTATAGGGTTAGAGTTAGTTAATTCTTTGTACAATAAAGTACGCATCATGTGTTCTTCAGTAGTGTATTTAGAGACAGATAATAGATTTTTCACCGCATTTACGGAACAGTCTTGGGTAATAAAAACATTCTGTTGTGCAAATAACTATTCTGGTGGTAAAATAGTTCACTGCTCAAAGAGCATACATAATTATTGTTGCCTGTCTTTTTAAACAGCTCTCGTCTGAGGTTCTGTGCTACTACTATGAAGGGTGTCAAACGCTGTGTAAATGATATCATCAAATCAGCTGAAGATAAGCGGTTATATCGCTGTCTAGAACTGCAGAATGACATGAAAGTTCTGCTTATTAGTGACAGTAGTACAGACAAGTCAGCAGCATCTTTGGATATAAAAGTTGGTAAGTTATGATGTTATCTGATCATTCATGCACATTTAATGATTGCTGTCTTAATTGGAACTCTGTTAATAAAATCTGCATTTGTGGAAATGTTGCACTGGATGGTAGAATTTACATTGTTTGGGTGTAAACTTTGCTGAACGGCATACTTAATCTATTAGGTGACACTTTATTGTTAGAATAAACCTGTCCAATTTCTCACCACTCTCCACCTGTGGCCATTTTTCCCTGTTTAATGCACTATGCATTGTGTAGCTACAGTTAAGCTTTATTAAAACGTCCAGCAACCTTCAGACAGAGTGTGTATGCCATAAAGTACTTGATATAGGCATTTTTGTGCTCACATAAGTGCCAGTTATCAGTGTTGTTTATGTTACTGCACGTTTTACGTGTGTGGTAAATTGTCATTGTTAGTCTGTTGAATAACAGTTGGTACTATTATACCACATAAGTGTTTAGTTTAACACTGTTTATGTTAAAATTCCCATTTGCGATCATATATTGAAACCTTTTGTAAAAATCATGTTAAAGTTAAAATAATATCTCTTACAATAATGGTTACTCTGTACATAAGGAAATATATGTTACTGTACTGTTGTTTATGTGTATATACCCCTGTTTTATCAATTTGTATGTATTTCTTGCATCTTTTGTATTCACTATATCACTAATAGATGGTGTGTTATATCTGTGTAACTTTTATTGACTTATTAAATTGTTCCAAATTCTGCCACATCAGTATAGTGCTAGAAATGTTACTTTACACACTTTTTTATATTATAATATTGTATCTACCATATATCATATAGAAATTAATTTATAAAACCAACTTTACATGCACAAAACTACCTACAGGTCAGACATTAGTAAGTCTCCTACATGTTTTGGCATGCTGTAGGTGCCATCATCAGGGAGTCTGTTCAGTAGTGGACTCAGTAATTATGAAACCTATAGTGTGCCAAAACATGTAGGAGACTTACTTTTTTTATATGTTTGTTGTGCTCTTCCTATGTTGGATCTCACAGACTAGTTATACTAGTTCTAGTGTCATTCAATATTTCTAGGTGATTTTTTTGCTGTGGATATATTGTTTATCTTCATAGCATTGTCAAGGATGTGTGTGCAGCAGGCCTGCCTCATTCACAGGTTTGTGTGTCATGGTTTTGCATATTTACAGAAGAATATAGTGTCCACTTTTGTGCATTGGGGTGCATTTCTCTCACTGTACAAAGTAGCAATCAGGTGGGTTTTTCTGTAGGTACTTTGCTCTTTGCCTGTCATCATCCAACCAATAATCCATACTCATTGTATCCATCCACTCTTAATGCTGTATAATCTTAACAGTTATCAGCACTGTAAAATCATTCTCACTTTCCGTGACTTCCCCATTATTAGTGACTCGAGGGAATGACTTTGGACTTTACGGCGTTGGTGGCACCCCTTATCTCTGTACCAGCCTTGCACTGAAAACATGTAGGTTTTGTCAAAACATTACTCTCTTTCACTACAAAACCTGCATTCATAACTCCAGTTTCCATCATCCCATCCTTTTTATCTTCATTGCAAGAGTCCCATTTGGGTTTCATATTTTGATCATACCTATAACATCAGAAATGATGTCTTCTAGACTATAATATGCAGTTGGTGATAGTAGACTTGCAAATCATTTTTAGTTACTGATTATGTTCTGACACTGGTTAGCTCACATGAACAGTTTAAAGAGACTTCCAGTCCCATGTTATTGGATCTAACAAAACTTTTTACTTTAGCAGAGGCAGCTTCATTTGTACTGAGATTACAGTTGTAAGAGAGAAGTCTAATGGCTGTGTGATCTCATGCATCCAGAATGTGATCATTCCATTGTTTCTTGTTTACACACATGATTCACATGGCTTCTTTCTTCCTTAGCTTACTGCAAATGGTTTTACCCTCTTTTCACTCATCAGCATTAGTTAGGTGTTTAGTTAAGAACAAGACATTTATCTTCTGCAATGCTCTAACCAGATAGATAAAATTCACCCGAGAACAGTCTGTAAAGGCTCAGAGAGGGAGTAGAGATATAGCCCTGGCTGCTTTACCCCAAGGAAAGAGACCTGGTACCTTATTCTACAGGACACTGGTTGGGTGTTGGAGCCCATCTGGATGGGTGTGGAAAATCTCACCCTCACTGGGATTTGATCCCCAGACCATCCAGACTGTAGCAAGTTGCTATACTGACTGTGGTATCCTGGTCCACTTTAACCAGACAGAACACAACAAAAAGTAATATATTAAGTTACATGCACAAAATGTGGCTATGCTTCATTTCTGTGTATCTTAAACTGGAATGCATCAGTTATTGGTCATAAACAGCTAATGGTCTGCTACTCCTTCCTGCTCCACCACATGAAACCACTGCCAAGGTATAAGCCAGTCTTGTGAGCCCACATTAGTACTGCATTTAAAATATATTTTACTAGTCACTGAATACTGTGTGTAGGTTTTATGAGCGACCCTTCCCACTTACCTGGTCTGGCCCATTTTTGTGAACACATGCTGTTCCTGGGGACACAGAAGTATCCGTCAGAGAATGAGTACAACAAGTTCCTGTCTGAACATGGTGGTGGTTGCAATGCCTGTACATTACCAGATCGCACAAACTACTACTTTGATATTGTACCAGAACATTTTGGAGGAGCATTAGACAGGTGAGTGAACTGCAATGTCTGTCATCTGTATTTGTACACTCAATACACACAGTTTTACCACAGCAGTGTCTACTAGAAACTTAAACACCATAATTGAAACTCACTGCATTGCTTCAGTTCAGTCAGCATTTAAATGCACATACCATCAGCCCAATGGTGGTCACATACCCCACATCCTCTTAACTGCAGGTATGTCATGCCATTTTTCACTTAACACTCGCACAGCTTGCAGACTTGATACAGTATTATTAAGTAACTTAAGATGCAGTTGTAATCAGCCACTCTTCATGTTTCTTGATGAGCCTTCGATGTTGAACTGAACTCATTAATGCTTTTGTACCAGGTTTGCCCAGTTCTTCTTGTGCCCACTTTTCACGGAAAGTGCAACAGAGCGAGAGGTGAATGCTGTCAATTCAGAACATGAGAAGAACATTCCCAATGATGGTTGGAGACTTGATCAGCTAGAAAGGTCAACTGCAAAGAAAGACCATGCATTTAATAAGTTTGGAACAGGTGAAGAAATGTTATTATATTTGTGCACATTGAATTTTTGAGGGTTTCTTAGAATTTAAAATCAATCCATAAAGACTGTTTATGAATGTCCTAGAACATAATTTAAAGTGCTGTAGTTTTGCTTGTGCTTGGTGCAGTAAAATGGCAATAATGTCATTTGTATGACAGTATTGTTTATTCCTAAAAAAACTTGGCACTACTTTGATGTTCCAATTAAGTCATAGTTGTTTTGTAAAAATATCCTTGTCCTTTCTACAGTTCAGTTCTTTGTTAGAATGATGGTTGTTTCTATTTGTGATGTAATTGATATATAGATTTGCCTTGAAATCGTAAAAGGTTTTGAGAAGTACGAGTACATTCCATCCCAGATTGAGCTGTCTCATTTTATTCGTCATTGTAATGAAGCAAGTTTGCATACATTGTATATTAAGTACATTTAAGCCAGAATAGTAATATCATTATTGTGTCCCACTCATCCTTCTGGTCAATTGAAGACTAGCTCGTCCAAGCAGTAGATATCTTGATCTCCCTATGAGAATAAAACCAGCAAGTCCATATGAAGATATGTGAATGTATTATACTATAGGTGTTGTAAGCCTCCTGCATGTTTCGGCTGTCTATGGTGGCCATCTTTAGGGCGGTGGTTGTAGAAGGATATATTACAAAGGACATTACAACCAGATTGGGCTTTCTTTGTAATACATCCTTTGGAAAAACCTCCCAGAAGATGGCCACAAATGGTGGCTGAAACATGTAGGAGGTTTATGATATCTCTAGTGTAAAAAAATTCACATATCTTCATATGCACAGGTTAGTTTTATTGTCATAATTAATCATTAGAGCATGGTCATGAATTATATAAAATTAAAAAAAAAAATTCTTGATCTCCTTGACAGTATTGAAAATTAGTGTATCCAGCTTGTAATTACATTACCTAACTGTTTGTTCACAGGAAATAAACAAACTTTGGATATTATACCAAAAGAAAATGGAATTAATGTACGTGAAGAACTGTTAAAATATCATGATACGTGGTACTCATCTAACATTATGGCACTGGCCATTTTAGGAAAAGGTATATTTTTCTTTTTAATGTTCAGAACAATGTGATTTATTGTTATTAATTAGTTAATTTCATTGCTTGTGTTAAAACCTGACAAAGGAACGTGTTGCAGATAAGGTAACAGAATGATGCAGACCAGTAGTACTGAGCACATACAAGGGATTAAGGCTCACTTGTGATAGAGATTCAGGATGTATGAGAAATACAGCTACATGTTTAATTTGTGTAGAAGGAACAGGTATAATGGTAGTGAGAATATTTGAAAATTGTGCAGTACAGAAGTTGCAAAAAAAAAAAACATTTAAGTTGCACAATTAGTGACAGTAAAAGAAAATATGGAACAAGGATGGCAGCCTAAAAATTACACATCTTACTGTGATATGTTTCCTGTGTAAAATTTGGCAGAACTGCTTTTTGTTTTGTTTTACTTCTTTGTGTAAACTGTGCCCAAAAAATTAATCATTAAATATTTGGAGATGGCACAAAATTCTGTACTTCATAGGCATGTTAAAATCCCTTTCAAATGTCTATTAAAAATTGCTGTACTCTTCTGTCTGTGCTCCTATAAAAATTCTGAATTACTAAATAGATTTTTGTGAAATTTATTATTGGTGAATTTTGTGAAAAATTATAAAGGCTTATCGGTTTTCAATAAGATTGATGGTACAAATTTTCTGTTCCTAAAGGGACATTTATGAATTTTGTAAATTCTTTTCAGTCTGTTGTGAAGACTGTTTGAACTGAATGTATCCAAGATTCTAAACTAAATATTTATCCACTCATCAGTCACAGTACAACTTCATGTAGTATATGGCATTAGTATTTAGATTATGGTCTTCTGGGATGTGTGTATGATGCCATGTGGTTTCATAGATGGTTACTGTGATTTTGGATAATCTTGCTGCTTTAGTCATCATGGTGCCCTTTTACCCCAAAGTTGAGGTAGGAGGTTCATCCAGAACATAGGTACTTATGTGTTTAAGTATATGATGTCATGTCTCATGCTGTTTTGAGTATCCATGAGAATGTCGTATCTCACCATAATAATGTTGGCATTAACATTTTTTAGAATACTCCCCCCCCCCCCCCCCCTACAAAACATAAAAGAAAAAGAGGAACTATTTAAGTTACTGGTTGCACCTCCTTAGGGGGGCGGGGCAGAGACG
>Ga0123354_10001103_pt1 | contig 31304 bp, 13 predicted proteins | sample TergutLab28metaG_2_FD_97872 | JGI IMG/M metagenome (GOLD analysis project Ga0123354, IMG submission 97872) | Labiotermes labralis P4 segment gut microbial communities from Petit-Saut dam, French Guiana - Lab288 P4 | ecosystem: Host-associated > Arthropoda: Insects > Digestive system > Gut ... | reverse complement strand
TTGCTGTGAATACAGTATCAAAACTCCTGATGATGGACAGTAGGTCTATCCGAAACATGTAGATTTCATTACCAAAACAAAGCTGAGAAATAGTGCATCTTGTTGGCTTTTATTATAAGAATATAAGTAAACAGGTTCACTGTTATTCCATTCTAGCGGAAAATTAACAGAAAGAATAAATTGATATAAAATCAAAATACTATGTCTGTCCTTGTATTAAATTACGTAGCATGCACTAAACACAATTGTGGAATTGAAAGTACAGCTGTACAAATTATTATTCTCAGTACTTAATGGAGGCAAGCGATGCCACGTTTCCTCTTGTACAGGCGCCCATTGAGTCCCAGAGCCGATCTGGAGGATGTGGTTCAGAAATGTCACCTTACTACCCCTGCCGGGAATTGTCAGGAGATACTTTGGCAGCTCAGTCCGCAACATAGTTACTATGCCGACTGAGAAAATGTGGTATAAGTTTTGCGAACATGTTTTCCTTGGAGTATTTCTTCTCGTCTCGTCTCAGTATCACTCCTCGAACGTTCCAAGTACCTTCATTCATCTAATACCGACGCTATATAACATTAGAAACTGACGGCGTCGTTAAATAACACACTTAAAATCTTTCAGTCTGGTAATATTCCGAAGTTTCGTCACAATATCCTTGGCATCCTATAAGTTTCAATTTACGTAACCTACCTACTTATATATTTTCTCTCCCGAACATAGCCCAGAAAAAAAAACACTGAACGGTGGAGCGATTGAAATGGTTTGTTGACAGACAGACGGACAGACAGACGGACAGCCCACCTACATAACAGGTCGTTTATATAATATTATTTTGTGGGTTAGATTTATCTTTTACAAAGCAGCTGGACTGTACTATTTACGTAACTCGATTTGCAGCTTGAGAATATCTCAGCGTGCTGCTGCGTTTGTTACTGTGACTGATCTGGAACCGGCACCGCCACCGTGATTTGGTGTTCAGACTGAAAGAATTACTTTTGTAATTGCCATAAGGTGGTTGTGAATATTGTTCACTTTCATAGAAAGTGGTCACACGTTGTCTTCTTGTGATATTTTACGATCAATGGCGTTCGGATCAATGTAGAAAACGTTTCGTATGAAGTCTTTGCCGCCATCTCTACTTGCCAGGAGAGTGAAACAGCAGGGTACTCGGAAAACTTGAAACATATTTATATAACTGCACCGTGTCATGTATCAGAGTAAGTGATCTAGACTTCTTGTTTGGGTAACGGTGCATTAACATCCGTATCTTTGTGCTTAGCATATGTAGGGTTGGTATAAAAAATGAGAGAGAGAGAGAGAGAGATTTTCTGCAATGAAGTGGCAATTCTGGGAAGGGTGAATGTCGTACGCGTGTATTTGAACGTGTTTTCCAAACACTTGTTTGAGACCAAAATTTTTGTTCAAGCTGTAACTACGCTGGCTTCTATACGAGAAGAACCCTATTCAAATCTAAATGGAGACATCGACTATCCAGACTGATATTTTTCGTACTTTTAATAAGTATCGCCAGGTATCCTACGGGATAGAAACTTGAAACAGGCCATAACTGTTTATTTTTCAATCCATTTCAGTTTTACGAAATATATGAGATTGTTGCTGTCAGTATTACTACTATGAAGATTACTATCTTCTTGGATATGGCGCGTCATATTCGGGTACATATTTATAAAAGTTTCGAAGAAGCCTGCTGCCCTCTTCTTCAGGGTAGCCGTGATATTGGTACTGGTCATAATTCTATATCCATGTGCTCTGAGGGGACGTGGAAGGCCGAGAGGAAAGGCAGTTAAGAAGCTGGAATTTTTGTACGAAGTAGAACAACTAACTAGCCGACCGTGACTTTTGCTGAAAGATATTCATGTAGTTTATACGTTTTTAGTATAAAAGCTTTAGTTTTATAGACTTCCGGTACTTTGTCCTTGAATATAAACCAGAGGAGTGTAGGTAGTCCACATTTAGACTGTTCGCAGGATGACTACGAACCGTGAGTGTGTTCCGTGAGCGGTGGAAGGAAAGAAGAAAGAGCTATGTGAGAAGGAAAGTAACTCTTATGATCGATCATTGTGTAGGTTTAATGTGGAAGATGGAGAATGGAAATCACACGAGCGGTGAGACAGATTTACCATCTGATATCTGCATAAAGACTTGCTGTTACATGACTCACATACTCTACAGAGTAAACACACTCTTCAGAATCATAGGGTGAGTGGGGGTACGTGCTTCTGTACGTGCATGAATTGAATAGTTTTCCCAAATTTATTCGAAGGTGTAATAGGTGTTATATCGACTGTCATTCTTGCACTAAATTAACTAGTAGGAAGACAGGACATTTCTGCGGACAGGTATGTAGAACTTGATAACCTGTGGTTTCAACAATAGTGTGGTTGGTTTGTTAAACACGTGTGTTAAAAATTCGTTGAAAATATAAGCCTAAACCGATTTAATGAGTGGAGAAACAGATGTTGGACAGACGGTCACGTGACTTCCAGCGGATGATTGAGGCTTTGTTCCCTCCCCCCACCCCAGGTTTTAGATAACTGCAGCAGCGGGTAGGTAAAGAAAGGAGAAACAAATTACAGCATAACGAAAACAAGGGTGAAAAAATTATGAAAAATGATAAATAATTTTTTTCAGTAAAACGAAGAATGAATGGATTTTTTGGGGGAGGGGGACAACAAATTGACATTTCTTTCTTTACAATGAATTGGATGGAGAGAAAATTAGAATTAATGTGGTATTTTCTAAGAATTATTAAAAGAATATTAAAGTATTTTATTGTGAGTGAAATGGAACAAAAAATCATCTCATCTGTATATCACTTATAATATTGTGGTGCCCAGGTTCAGCGGTCAATAAGAGGGTTAGGCTTATATTAATCTGGATTTTGTCCCAGTTGTTATTATTTAGAACATGAAATGTTGCGGAATGTGGATACGTTTCTGCCAGAGCTGGTCGTTCACAATAGCTCTTCCTATCGGAAGCACATATGCAATTCTGTAGGAGTTCTAAGCCATAAGTTTACCTGAAGAAGGAGGCAGATTCAGGTACAGAAAACTTTGTCCGTTTCGGAAGAAGTGTAGATAACAGGTCATCCTATTGCCCGGTTCTCACTATAGGAACGGTCACATATCAGTCAAGAGACGGCCACATATTATTTCGTCTGTGTTTTAAAAGAATTTTTCACGTTAGTAGTCACGTTCAAAGCACGGTACACTCACGAAGATCTCCACTGTGTTATAGGTAAAAACGTTTTTCTTGATTGCCATCGGACGTCGAGTACAAGGCCTGCCTTTACTGGGAAATGTAAATGACTCCGTACCATCATCATGTGAACCCATCAGAACTGTCGATTCAGTCTTCCACAGCAAATAATTCTGCTCTCCCTTTGAGTTATGTCGCTCAAGACAAGCGGAAAGATTCGTATTGCTCAATAGTGAGCTGTATTACGCAATTATTATGACAATGTTGTGTAATGCTGCATAGAAGTCAAATGGTTTTGTCTGAGTTGTGATAGGCGGGAATTTTTGCTAGAATAGAGAAGCAAATAGTGCATGGAACCTGTAACATTTTGGTGGAAAAGCACTTCGGAAATTTCTTGAAAATAAAATTTGCAAGAAAGGAATGTTGAGAGGATAACATTAACATGAAAATTAGTTAGGTGGATAGGTTGGGAGGATGGGAGATGAATGAAACTGTCTCAGAATAGCTTTCAAGAACAAGGTTTGTTATTGGCGATTTTAAGCTCTCGGTTTTTGCCATCTTCAACTTTTCAAGCCAGTGGTTATTAAATCAAAAATCCTAAATGCTCTCCATTGAACATATTTATGTGTTGAGTATGACTGACGCAAAAGTGCGGCTTTTCCCTATCCAGAATTAACTGACTGGTACATTTTAATGGCGATGCTTAGAATTCACTGCGTTGTATGAACCGATTTCTTATATATAATGCAGGTTAACTTCAGTCTTCAATGTTTAATGTTGGTGGGTATGAACTCACAGGTTGTTACATGGAAGTACATCTAAATTCATAAATGTGGTTTGCACTTGCCACAGAAATTGATACATATTTTAAACTTCACATCGTTAACAGGAAGCAGTAAGCTTATGCCCAAATGCGTGCCCTATATAACTTGTCCTAAGTCGAAGTGGCTCGAATTAACGTAGGTGATCAGTACATAACAACCTACAACTGAAATAATCGGCCCCTAATAGGTACACATTTGAAACATATTGTCTACCATACAACCTGCTTTAATTTCCGAAAGCTCTACATTTTTTTCCATATGTTGTGGTAGAATTTTACGACATGTCGTTCTGATCTCTGCTACCCAATTTTGAAGATCATTAAACTGTTGGTCATTGTAATTGGGACAGAGTTTTCTATGGGTTACAGACTCAATCCTTAAATACCTGTTATATAAATTTCATACTTCAAAGGCATAATTTATGTGTGTCTATATGCGCGTATATTTTTCTGTGTTAAGGATATTTTAATATTTCTTCAAATACACTTAAAATGGGTTTGTTTTTAGAGTAATTTTGCCATTTTCATCTAGCATTCAGTGACCACAATTTCCAACTATTTTTATCCGACAGTCGCAATCCATTTGTTTCTGCTCAGCAGTAGCGCTTTTTATTTACTCTGAAAAGTGAACTGGCCCCATATAAATAAAATAAAACTTTATTTTAGCAATTAAATTTTGGTGTTAGGATAATTTTTTGTCGTCATAATCATAACCACGTTGTATAAAGCGAAGTTAATCCTATTCCTCGTTCAGAGTATATTTTACCATTTATGTACTTGTGTTTTCTACCCGATGATGGTAGGATGGAATTGCCGAAAATGTTGCAGGAAAGTAAATGAAGAACGTAGGGTGTTCAAATGTTGTGTTCGTGTAGATTTAAATCTCAACTAATCATGTGACGTTTTGAATACACGAACACCTTAATCCAATAAGGTTGTACGTAGACTTTGATCTTGTTAATCGTAATTTTTTGTTTATTTCATGTTTCTCGTCTTATAAATAACCATGAAAGTGTTACACGTTATTGACTTATATTTTATGAATGCAATTATTAAAATTTGCTAAAATTATATTCCCAAATCAGAACCTACGAGACAGGGTCAGTGGCCACATATTTTCGCTTCGGAATGATGCCTTTGCCTTCGCAACTTTCTGTCAGTTACGAGTTCCAAAGTATTATTACAATAAACTGCAGGATTCTAAAACATTTTTTTCGTTTGCAGCTTTTGTTCTGGTATGTTACAGGCGGAAATGTATGATCGCTGTTCCATTCTCTACATACAGGGGCGTATTTTTTTAATCATTACCACATCTCATGTTCATTCACCCTCCTACTGAATGGGTATTGGATCCTCTGTCCGAGGCGGTAAAGCGGATGGGCCACAGCTGATCATTTACTGACATTTAACGCTGAGGTTCAGAATGCGTGGATATATATACGTATATTCTACTCCCTCACATTTATTCACAGCGCGGTGCTTCAAGCAGCTTTACCTTCCAAATGAAGGTAACACAGAATTTTCCCTGTTTACTTCTTGCTTAGATGCATTGAGGTACATGTATATATCCGTTTATACTTAACCTCCACACTATGCCGATTTCGCTACTCCGGCTTTTACCTATCTAATCTTCTTAACTATAAACATTTCACACCACACTTTTCTATTTCAGTATCTAAAGTTTTCACTTGTGGACCTGCTTATTGACTGTCAAATGAAAATTACAAATCATCTTCCGTTTATAAATAACCTTTACTGAGAGTGGTGAAATTAAATCTAAAAGAAATCTAATTGTAGCTAATGATTAATTACATAACTTTCGATGTAACCTGCTTCTTTATTGTCAAAACTTTTTCACACTCCTTTCCTTCCGGTGTGATGCTTGCCCTTCCATCTTTGTCAAACTTCCTCTGTTCTAAAAACCCTGTCGTGCTGGGTTGCTGTGTATGAGTTAAAGAGAAGCTCAACTCGTAGGAACTAATATTGAAATAGGAGCAGTTCACTGAATTAGATTTTTTAAAGAATACAAATATTCATTCCTTGTGCGTCATAGTGGTGGAATGATAAAAGGGAATATTGTAAGAGAAAATTCCTTAATTCTGATTTCCTTTTTATAAAACCAAAACTATAAAGTTGCTTATGTTTATTGGACCGTGCATCATTGTAACAGTTGAAGAATAAAAGACCAACTTGATGTCACTTGCTATTTTATTTCACTTCTTATGTGCTCAACATATTTCGGACATTAATATATCCATCATCAGGAGCTTGCGACCCAACCACACCGAAACTCCAACACACATCAAACCAAGAACATAACGACCAATGCGGTAATTCAACAGAGTAGTCGCAAGCTCCTGATGATGGATATATTAATGTCCGAAACATGTAGAGTACATAAAAGGTGAAATAAAATAACAAGTGACATCAAGTTGGTCTTTTATTCTTCAGCTATAAAGTTGCTGTCTATACGTACACTTTTAGAATGACGGAGGTGCAATTTAATAATTCCTCAGTTTGTGTTGTAATTGTTGCTTTCAATTACGTATTCAGAAATTTAATTATGAATATAATTATGAATATTGGTTAATTTGTCATTTATGTTACAATATCAAGGAATGATTTTGACATCATGTACATTACTTAAGCGTCGAAGTTTGCCATATATTGGACTAAAAGCGTAGATAAGATTTTTATATCCAAAATACGTTTTGAGTTCGAGCAGTTATTTAAAAAAAACAGATTATCTTCTTCCTGTGGGTGACATCTGCTGGACGGTAAGTGCTTTTGTTTTCAAGCGAGGCCAATAAGCCTAATGAAGTTCGATTACCTTTACGTTACTTGTGATTGTAACTTACATGTTTACAAAATAATCAATGAAACTTTCTAGTCTTTAAGTTGCAGTTAAATGAAAATTTTTACTTTTTTTAAGTAGCAATTTTACATCACAACACAGAAAGGTTTTAAAATGTTCCGAAACTTTTTGATACAAAGTCATAACGAACTTTCTTTTTGGATTAGAAGCCAACAATTTCTTTTCATCGACATATGTGGGTGACCCGTAATGATTCGTACGCAGTTTCTAATCCGCAATCAATAGACAATTGGCGTCGTATAAAAGCAATAAATATGAAATATCAACCAAAAATTTACCTAGTACTATAGATTGAGATGATTATTAGACGATGTATTTGTTGCGAGATTTTTCGCTGCCAGAAATGAGTAGTTCTCTTGTTGAAGTGTTTAATAATTCAAATTAGAAATAAATAAAAACTAATTATTTTGGAAAATGTTACACTACAACAGAATGCCTGGACACGTCGATTAGCCCCTGGCCGCTTTCATAATAACTAGAGGCCCGAAACCATTTGTCAGGTCAGTAAGATATACAAACTTCGACGATATTAAGTCTTTACATGAATAAAACAGAGATTAAAGTAAGTTAACTAAGGTTGGGCCACTACGTTTGTTATCTTGATAAGGCAAGGTAAAAAGGAACTTATGCCCACGGACGTCAGCCTGTTTAAAGTCTGAGAAAATGTTTAATGCCTAAGAGGGATACAGTTAATAATAGGCTAAATAGATGTATCTTGCGAAGCCGGCGTATAATTGCTGCGGGTCTTAATTTACATTCGGTCAGCTATCATCTCACCATAATCGGTGAACAGCCAGTGATGTTTGAGATAAGCAATATTACTTTAATTATGGGACTAATTACTGCTGCATTAAGTAAGTTAGGTTTAAGCCATGATAAGCATCTTTCGAACTACGTGGAAATGTTTTTCTTTCTTTTTATAAATTCTGCATCACATTGGGTAGTGTCCGGTTTCTGGTGTCTGTCAACAGGTGGAACTTAACAGTCGGTTGGGTGTGTAAAGTGAGTCCTTTATATAAGAACTTACATCAGATACGTGCAGAATTGCAAAGCGCAATTATTGGTAAAATAGAAGTTTCGCTTTATTATAGTGGGTCTTTATTTGTTGAGTAAAGCGACCATGGCAAGTAAGATGCATAAGATTCACAGTCGCTGGCCAAGGTTACAGCGCTAAGCGTACAACCGAGGTGATGGAATATTGAATACGTTCTGGAGTTAAATAGTAACTTCGACATTTGTCGGGGCTTTTCTTCGGGGTAAAAATAGCTGGAGCGTGAAGCTGACCACTCACTTCTTTCTACTACTGAAGCTAAGAATATGTGGAGTTCTACCTTAATTCCCCTCTATGCCTTGATGGTGTTTTGGGGCTAACTTTCAGCAATTTCCCTTCAGTGGGGCTCAGAACTAAGACCCTTGTGAAAACGAAGTAGAAACGGTAAGGACCGTACAGCTTTTACTGTAACTCTGTTCTACATAGGCGGGTAATTTTGCGATAAGATGTACAAGTGGTCAGCCATAGTGACGTTTCTTGTTGGACTTAACGCGATAATGTTTTGGTGCTGGTAGAATTGATTATCGGCGTTAACCCCAGAACCCGACACGACCATGGCGGTCTGCATGAGAGCTTCTTAACCTCCCGCTGTGCCTAACAAGCGGTGGGTCTGCTCTACATTGATTACTGGTGGTTCAGGAAACAAGGCAAGAGTGGATTCATGCTGCGTCTAAACTGACTAGATACGTGTACCATATTATACACGTGAGAAGAAACAGCCGACACTACAAGGAGTTAATGATACTCTATGTAAAGATGGATGAGTGAAGGAGTGTAATTGCGGGGAATTTATATCAGTCGACCTACTGGAAGTGTTCTCAGAAGGACGGTGTGCAGCAAGAGTACGATATAGCAGCGAAAGTAGGGAAAAGTGTAATTCTTTAACATCACTACATCATATAGGCTGTTAGGCTTATACAAAATAAGAAATATAATAGGTAACCCAAGGCTGAAAAAAGTGCAACCACAAAGCAAGGAGATATTTATGTGACGAAGATTCTAGCAGAAATGTGTGAATATATCAGTGTACAAACAAAGGAGTAAAAGACAAAATAGCAGAAAAACCAACTTTATGCAGCACAGTCCTTATTGAGAATATGTGTCTTTCGGTCAGTTCCTCGCCACATAGAAAAGCTGAAAATTCGTTACTGTGTTCATAAGAATATTCCGCTAGACCGTGTCCTGATATGATTGATTCCGCACTGTCCCAAACTATTACTTTAAAATTAATTCTGTTTCAAACTCCTATTTACACCTAGGTTTCCCAAGTAATCTTTTTTTTATGCTTTTCGAATAGCATTTATGTGGATTTCTCATTTCTCCATTCCTACAGAATCTTGTTGATTTCACCTCCTTTGCTTTGCTCGCCCTAATGATATTGATCAAATAGTATACATCACGAATCTCTTCGTTATGTAAATTTATGCTTACTCCTTTCATTTCCTCACCTCATGTATGTAACATGTCAGAATCCTAAATGATGATTAACTCCATCCTTCAGACCCTGACAGTTTTTTGCAAGTTAAAGTATGTAGAGATTGACCGAGGATTCACCGTACCTCTGCGTGACTGAACGTATATAACTGTAGGAATGTGTGCACAACATGTGACATGTACAGACTGCCACAGCCCACTGCGTGCATACGGAGAATCAAGTGGTAAGAAATTACTATTACTGTAATTTCTCAGTTTTCCTGTGCATTTCGAGGTTCTTTCACTTAAGGAAATGTGTCAGACACTCAAAGTTCATTTTCTTCGCGTGAATGACACAAGTCAAACATCAATGTCTATCTATCACGTCTGCCATTCGTAGAAGTCGGGTCTTTTATTAAACGGGTAGGTTTACGTGCAGAGCTATTCGTATTCATGTATGTCGACGGTACAACAGTCGTACCGTCTCCTGTTACTGATCGTTCAGAACTTCTGCTTACTTCTGTAATATAACGGCAGAGGTTAGTTAAATACTTAGAAGGTGTCTGGAACCAACATCCAACAGACTGGAAGAATTAAATTTTCGCTGTTGTGTTGCCTCTTTCTAGAGTGCAATCTGTATGCAAGGCATTTCGTGCCTCAAAAGAGACTTTGGACGGACACCACTTCATCCAACTAAACTCACTTGTTGCTATCGGATTTCATCGTTTTTAGAGAAATATCTGATTGCAATATTCCCTTTGTGCGTCTTCACGAATTTCATTTGAGTAGTTTTAATTTCATCTGAAAATTTTTCTGTGCACTTCTTGATGTTTTTAATTATTTTTCTATAGCAACAAAGGATTTAGCTTCATGTGAGAAATGGTAATGTATTTGTGAATAGCGAGCGCGTAAGGAATTGGACGTTACGGGCTGTGGATTTTTTTTTTGCTTATTCTCCGGGAAATTTTGCTTTGGTTCTTGATGTAACCATAGATCAAGATGTTTGTTCGCGCTGGTAGGAAAACCTGTACGCTGCGAGGATATCCTCACCAAAAACGAACCGTTTCCCTTATTACACGTTCCCGAGTATTTCTTCATATGATAAAGATAAAATAATGTTTTAAATATTCACATTTTTTCTTTAAAATTTCTCAAATATCGTATTTAAGAAAGTTTGTAGTACAGAAGTAATTTTGTTTGAATTGTGTCAAGTCAAGTCGAAATAAAACAGTTCAACAATTTAGAACAGGATACTGAAAATTTCTAGGCTAAACTTGTCATACCTCTATCTGTAAGTCAAAAGTTCAGGTCAAAGGTAGTGATTGTTAAGTTTAAGAATACTGTTGTGTACCACAGGGAGAAAATATGTTTTCATAAAAAACTGTTCTGCAGGTTTATAATGAATTGTATTTAGGGCGCTCGAACAAATATCACATTGTAACTAAACCCTTCTTTTAATTGATCTTGGTATTAGTGGCAAATTTTCTCCTGGTCCTCCAATAATACTACCATAATGATACATTAACAAGCAGGCCTGTATTAGAGAATTCTTTCTTGTTATTTACTTTAGTGTAAAATAAATGAAACAAAGTGATGGTATTTGTACAATTTGTACAATTGTTATCCCAACATTAAGGAGAGTTCCGATAAATTCCTGTTAAAACGCGGCGGTGTGCATAACAAAGGAATTATTCTACGTGATCGGTTTGGAAGTACCAAAACTGGCGGAAGCCAGTTTTGCGCGTACACCAATGTGTTAGTTTTCCGAAAAATACATTTTGCTGGATTCAGTACGACACATCATTTGCTAACTACAGCAGCAGCAACTGTTGCTCCTCTGAATATTACTACTATTACTAGCCATATGAAGACCACACCCGTCAGCAGCTATCACTTTACAAGTTACATAGTGTGCGTACCAACAACAAATACGAGTAGTGTCCAGTTTACTTTACCATCGTGTCAATATTTTTGAACAAGCAGATCAACATAGCCTATTCTTATAATAAAAGCCAACAAGATGCGCTCTTTCTCAACTTCATTTTGGTAAAGATCTCTACATGTTTCAGACAGATTTACTGTCCATCATCAGGAGTCTTAACATTGTATTCACAACTATTGCTGTGAATACAGTATTAAGACTCCTGATGATGGACAGTAAATCTGTCCGAAGCATGTAGAGTTCTTTACCGAAATAAAGTTGAGAAATAGTGCATCTCATTGGCTTTTATTATAAGAATATATATCACGATGCGCGGTCCTCTGAATGTCAATGTAACCTATTTCCTACGGCATATTTCCAGTAAAAGAAGCTTTCCTTTTCCGGCCCAATTGCATTTTAGCGAAATGAGCCTATTAGTTTCGTAATTTCCGTCCGTATTCTCTCTGTCTGACCTTACGTATCAGCGCAGCTCCCACTGGGCGGGTTGCAGGGAAGCTTGATGTTTGGGACTTTTAAACAAATCTGTAGGGAAAACATAAGATTTGGCTAATAATGAGCAAAAATACCGGGAACTTTGCATGAAGACCTAAGCGTGTTTCGTAGTCTTGGCAGCGACATTCTTGGCGTAAGAATGAGCAGAATGAATTGTTGCGTTTCCATGGAAAGCTTGTACGGTTTCTTACATTGTTAACGGAGATATGTAAGTCAAATATCCAAAGGGGGCTGTTTTTTTTTTGCGGTAACAGTTGTCATGTGAACACACAAGAACAGTCGTTTTACGTGCATTGCTTATCTTTTTTATATCTTATTTTTTAAGTTAAATTAAAAATCCCAACAACAAAAACTACAGCTAGCTCATCGCTTGCCTCGTGCACACATCGAATAGTTGTCAAGCGAACACATTTCTTTGTCAGCGATTCCAAATATGTTACATGTAATTATTATTATTATTGTTGTCGTCATCATCGTCATCATCATCAAGAACATTATATTTCAGAAGGTATTATACTTAATCTGACAAACTTCAAATTTTACATCGCTATCATATTTGCAAATACTTAAAAACTACAATTTTTACAGAATTTGTAACATTTGATGCAATATATTTCTTATTACAGCTCCACATAATGTGTATTGTACAGTCCGGGAAAAACTGTTCAAATTACATACGGAATCAACCTGTATCACGAGTTATTGAGTTTTACATGTTTCCATTTTTGTAACTGACACGGATGCTACTCTTACAATCCTGGAAGTTTTAGTGGCTTACAGCATTATTGCAGAATTCAAATCTCCTGTGGTCTTACACAAGGCAGACTCTACAGTTATTCTCAGTCTTACGAAGAACCACCTTCCCTTCGTGGACTGCTTAATCCTTAGGATGAAAGTAGTACGACACTTAGAAAAGTTTGTAATTATTAACCAATCGAAACTTTCTAACATCTCAGAAATTTTGAATCACACTTCAGGATACATCTGAGCACAGATATATCCTACTCTATGAGTAGAAATACAAAAGTTTTATGACATAGTCCTAAGTACCGGCCAATATTTTATCTTATGTCGTTACCACGTTTCTTCTTCCACAACACTTTTATTTCTGTAAATGACAGTCTCGAGTTTACACAAGGTCACAGATTTGCAATATTTAATTTACATAAAATAACATGTAGGAACTAAATGTGAAAAATTTTTGGAAAATTTTACTCCCCCTATTATGTGAAACTTTGTCATGGTTTCTTCATTATTCGCGCAAAACTTTATGAAAAGTGTACCAACGGATTTTGTGCGATCTTTTAAACTTTCTCGCCACGAACCTTCCTAAAATTCTTCTCGCCTTCTTCTTCATACAGAATTGGGAAAGTCCGCAGTTGCTTGAGTTTTGTGCATATTTCATGAAATTACGGAGTTTTTTTTGCAGAGACTATTAAGTGGAATAGATGCATTTAAATTGGCATGACTGCTGTTTACCCGACATGGGCCTATTGCTCAGCAAACAAGCTTATTTGGATGAGGGTATGAGAAAATAATTGATACGAAACATGTTATAAAAATAATGGAAATTTCCCATTGAATTTTAGTTAGATAATGTTGACTGACTTGTGTTAAAGTCTGTCGTCGTCTTCTGTAATTGAGTAGATAACAGAATAAAAGTGCTTCAATGTTCCGTGCCACAAAGAAGGGAACTAGAACAACGTGCCTCATGAAGCTTTGTTATAAGGTCCGAATGGTGCAAATGCTGTCTCACGCACACACCGTCAAGTCCGGAAAGCAATCAGTTAACAAAAAGTCGTTTTTGTGTCATCCTCGCTGGCTGCGGGAAAATAGGTTACGCATTGTCTGTCGTCAGGGTAGCGCTAAGCACAAATGACACCACAAATTTCGTCACTTCCACAAATGTAATTGGATATGTGTAATGTCTCTTCAGCAATACAGATGCCTTCTCTTTGTTCCATGTCTAGAAAATAACACAGGATTTAATGATAAGTTGAAGTACAAATAATTCCCTCCTTGTTTGTCGAAGTGCTTTAGAATTTGTGTCTCACGTAAAATGCTAGAATTTCCAGTCGTTAAAGACTGACGTTTTCTATGATGTGACGCTGGTTAGATTGGTATCTATTTTCTGACATGTCGAAGAAACTTGTTGTCTTAGTCCACGGTTTAAAGAAGATCTGCTGTAGGACTTCGCGAACGCTTATACGGCGAGGTATTAGAATTCTCTGGAAGGTCGGTAACTGTTTACATATCGACATGATGACATGCCCGTTAAGAATTAAGTCTTCATCATTGCCGCTGTGAAAATCTCTAGACTTGTCCTGTCATTTTTTAAATGTTCATTAAATGTTTATGTAAACAGAAAATTAATTGAATGGGCATACGTGACTACATGTTATTACAAATTTGTATAAAATTTATTTTAGACTTTTAATATACTTTACGGAACAGGTTAAACCGTTATTATTATTATTATTATTGCCATCATCATCATCATCGTCATCGTCAAGATAATCGTCATCATCATCATTATAAGAGTTCCGGAGGAAATAATCTAGTAAAAGTGTACGTTTACTTATGAACGTTTTTGTGAAAAATAAATGTGGGAGAAGATAAATAATTAAGTTTATTTATTTATTTATTTATTATGCTGATCTTTATAATTAGTTTGCGCACAGGCAACTTTATATTAAACATGACCTTTTATCCGATTGAAGTACATCGCCACTGAAGACATATCATATTGTATCGTCATTTACTCTAAACAAAACCGTGAGAGGTTTGTCTTCGAATGTAAAAGTCTGGCCTTAGCCACAAGAATTTTGAGTCTCGGGTGACAGCCATTTACAGCCTGTTTCATTGTATATTTTGTGAATGTGACTGTACTTGTAAACAGCATACTGTTTTTATTCTTTACTTGCAGGCTACTAACGTTGCCCTGACTTTTAACAAACCTAGACTCTATGAGTTTTGTGACCTCTTAATAATTTTCAGTTAGGAACATTTAGCTATCGGCGCTTACGGTACTTTGAAATATACACACACTCACGTACACAAAAGCAAACACCCGCCAAGAGTAAACAATGCACATGCGAATCAGTAGTGACTGACCCTGCAGCAAGTAGAATGCCCTGAATGACGACGCAGTTTTTCTACTGCAAATTTTTATTAAGTTCCCTTTAAATCGCCATTGGCCAATATAATTATATATATTTAGATTTTTTGTTTTAAATTCCGTACTAAGAATATTTTTTCACTGTTTATTGCTCTCTTACTTTTGCAGTCATTTGTGTATATTTGCTGGTTGATCCGAAGGTCTTGGTAGTCTCTTTATACACGTTGAATTAATATGGTTAATGTAAATACCAAAATTGTTCTTAAAACTTTAGGCGAAAGTTTAAATAACACGAAAGAAACCATAGTTTTAATTGAAGGACTCTATTCCCGACCACTAATGTCACGTCACATTATGGTTTCCATCATGCATGTGAAAGTTTATACACACGACTAGATGTATGCACGGCTTTGCTCCAATCTGAATACCAAAGTAGGGGCGCGGCAGACGAGTCCTTGTGTGTAGCGAAGTAAGAACTGGAGTACAGAATAATCCAGAAGAATGACTTTCAGAACACCGAGATTTTGAGGGTAAGTATTCCGAAATTATTGTGGCATTTTTATAGTAGATTCACCAACAATTAAATACGTTAAGGGCAGTCTTGAGATGGATCATGAAGCGGTAAACGATCTTACTTTACAACAGTCTTTTCGCTTCGATGTGTTTCGAGAGTTACTAAGAAAATAGCTGATTTAGTTTTTGATTTTTACGTCATTAAAGACGCTGTTGTAACTGTGGTTATCATGCAAAATTGAATATTTTGGCAACAGGGCATGAGTGGTGAGTAAGTAAGGACTTAGAAGGAGAGAGTCGTGGTATACTTAAAGGTATTCTATCAACTTTCATTTAGAAAGGCTGAGCAAAACAGAAGAAAGGCTCCGATATATGACACGTAAGTGTGGTATCTACCCACTAAAACATGATATATTTTTATTCCACAACCATGCGTGATGTATGTGCGGCTAATACAGAAAACGTAACTCACTGCGTAAAATACTGATCTCAATAGAACCAATCCTAAAAACTCGCAAATTGGCAATTTTCTTAGAAATGGTCATAGTGGGTGTTCATAAATTTTGCTATCATGTGCCATACAAGCAACTGTCTGTAGTGGCGTTTGTCCAGGAACATTTAGTTGTATCTCTGCCGTTCCATCAAAGTCGCAGACTGGCTAATTTTCACAATGTTCTAGTAACAAAACTCTAAGACATAAAGGTAAATCAGAATAGTCATCACATATCACAATCTTCCTTCCAATGTAAATATAAATCCTAATGTGCTGTCAGATGTGGACTGGAACCAGGAAAGTGAAAATAAATTGACCTCAAAGCCACATAGTTCGAGGTTATGGCGTGGATTGCATATTGGGTTCAAGACACGAACCAGTGGACTTTATTTCTAATACCATTAAAAATATTCCTTGTCTATAACACGCAAGTTATTATTTTTACTTGGTAAACGACTATAGCACTTTCAAGAACATCTTTGCTTTCTGGAGTTAGTCCATAATCGTCACTACTTGTACCTCATAACCAGGTTCCGAACCACTTGAGCTTAAAAAGTTCGTGTAAAACTCTATTTTTTATTCAAATAACTTTTTTTCTCCAGGGCGGCATTTGTGTGGCAGTTGTGGTGAGGAGATTTTTACTTCTTTCGTTGTGCCTGTTTCAATAACAGACCTAATTAGAACTGTCACATATTTCTGCTTGTACATATAAAACACAAAATTAAAGGTTTTTCTTTCAAAATACTATAACTAATTTTCATATAAAACGTACAATTGTCTACTGAAGAAGTTAACCGAAAATGTTGCACGTTACCAAGACAGAGCAGCAGATTTTGTGCTAATTTATATTTGTAGAATATTTCGCGAAATCCATTTACAAAAATGCGGTATCAAGGAATGTGGTATGAATTATAATTAAAGCCATGTTTAATGACTATCATTTGACCTTATTCTCATGTCATACTGCACCTGGCTTATGTCGATCAATACCAGGGAGTTCATGAAGAATTTCACATAGGCCTGTAGCTGTCGTGGGAAACGAAGTAGCCTATTGTCTAGAGATACTCTGAGTGTTCCAGATGTTACAAACCGCGCGATAATGACGACATTCTCTTCTTTTTGTCCCCTGTATATGTTTTAAAACACTCTCAACCATACTTAAACTTCAAAGGTTTGAAACTTTTTAAAGAACATTAAGTTCCCTTTTTCAGACCTCTTCCTGCTACTGTGCCCCACCCTCCGATCCAGTTTCTGTACTCATGCTGGCATTACGCTTCTTTGACATAAGGAAACAAGACAGTATAAGAATTGTGTATTCTGCCACGAAAGTAGCGAAGAAAATCTTATGTATAAACTATAAAGCCGAGCCCTTAACTACCGTCTTCATATTATAATAATGTAAAGATAGAAAGAGAGACAGAGGGAGCAGACAGAATACCATGAGTTCTATTGTAATTAGTGTCGTCGTTTCTTACCATTTAGTTATGGTGCAAGCTATGCTACATAATATTTTCGCCCAAAATGCCAGGTCGCTAATAAAATGACATGCAACATCTAACAAGACCCAAGCTGTCCTCCTTTCTTCATTATTAATGCATGCAATTATTTTTTCCCCCATTTCCTTCTTGAGGCCAAATAGGGGTTAGACGTAGAGTCGGGGGTAGCCGAAGTCAAGATGAGAAGTGGATGGGGAACATGGGGGGGCGGGGGAAATGTGACACTTGCTTTAAAAAAAGGTTAAGTTTATCCTCAAAGGAGTCATTCATTTGTCTAGTGGCGGTCTTGTTTGTTCCCCTCTTTTGACTGTCGCGGTGGTGGTATTTTATACTATCGAAGTTTTTGGAAAGTTTAAAGTCTGTCTTTAAAACAAAAGCACAAATTTTTTTTGTAAAGTTTATATCAGACTATGGTCTATATGTTTCTTTTGGCACAAAATACAGCTTATTTTGTGCGATTCAGTTGCTACAGGCCCAAGTTTCAGCTTACGTATGCACCCCATCATAAAATGGTATACGTTTCGTTTAAATGACGAGTGGGGAGGGTATGGCTCAGTATATATATATATGCCTTTATAAATTGTGGGCGATTATGAATCTAATTCGTGAAAAATATAAGTTGATTTTAGGAAAGGGAATTACTTTCTTCCGGGCATTAATCTACAAGAAATCGTTATGCTAAGACTGAGCACACACATTTGCCTTCCTCCAGGAGTGAGAATGTGTGGCGCTTAATTTATGCTCTGCATTACGTCTTTATGATGTGATGCCTAAGAACTGTTCTTTGAAAACTAAGTGCCAAGTTTTTACTATGGTAGATTTTCAATTTGAAATTACTATTATTTTTACCATTAAATTAGAGAATGTTGATTTTAAAATGAAGCCGGGCTGTATAGTACATTATGTTTACAAAAGTGTCTCATTATATAAGTGAAGTAAAATACCAAGAGTTGAAAGTATTTATACCATCTGGTAGTAAAATCATTATCAAAAATGAAAAGTCTGTGCTCGAAAGCAAGAACACTTGCTAGATCAAAACGTCACCCCTGACACAGAATTATGATACATACTGTAAGATATTAATTTCCATTTTCTTGGTTACCGAAGTCAATAATTTCCTTCGTCACCGAATTTGTACATTTTTTAGTACTACTGAGTTTGGTTTTAAGACATGGGGCGTAGGGGCAGTAGAAAATCAGAGTCTTGTGATGAAATAAAGGGCCCGTATAGCTTTCTGTCAGAGAAAAGTAAAAGTACTTTGTACTTGGTATAAGAGTTGAAATAAAAATATAGGCTTAGGTTAGGTATCTCTGCTTAAGTCATTGGTGAGTTATTTGCCACTGTATGTGTTAGTCCACGTTTATCCCGATGATATTAATATATTGTGTGAATGCTTAAAAAACCAAAAAAAGTAATTCTTGACGTTTTGCTGACCGTGCATCTCAGTATATTTATCTCGGTAATTAACCAACTTGAGGCACAAAATTTTTGTTTTACAATAAGTTTATTTCACGCCTCTACATGTTTCAAGCAAATGTGCTCATCATCAGGAGGTCAAAATTGCATTACACAGCCTCTGGTGTCATCATACTTATAGGTGCACGAGATGATGAACACATGTGCTCGAAACATGTAGAGGCATGAAATAAACTTATTGTGAAACAAAAATTTTGTGCATCAAGTTGGTTAATTACTGAGATAAATAAAAAAGTAAAGTGCATTAACTTGTAGGGAATCTGTTCTGGAAATAACTGTGAAATACGAAATGATTTTTAGACCAACTTGATGCAACAGTTATGATTTATTGATAAGCCAATGACTCAACATGTTTCGGGCACCATTGTGCCCATCTTCAGTAGTGCAAGTCTGTACACTACTGTATATGGATTTCAGCACTGTAAAAGATAAGTCAAAGTAAAGTGTTTGTATTGTGATCGATTGTTTGTAGTGTTAAGTGATGGTTGGTATCCTGTGTTAGACACGCTGTAGGATGTGTTTTGTATGGTGTCTTGCAGTCTGAGTTCTAATATTCACAGGTTAAGGTATTAGTGTAATCTCCACAAGAAACGTGTGATTTTTGGATCTTTTGGCTTATCTTAAGTCAAGAGTAGTGTCTTCTGTGGTACATGAATTTTCAACTATGTCAGGTTGTCACAACGGCGTTGATGAAAATTGAAGTCTACATGAACAAGACGCCGTGTCTTTTGGCAAATACTTCTTGATTTTTCTGTTAATCTTACTGTCTCCATCTTCAGGAATGAATGATGCAAGAAAATAATTGCTTAGACCCTGAAAGTGGAAGATACATACTCCTATCTTAAGGAAGAAACAGTACAAGAAGAAGAAGAAGATTGCTTAGACCCTGAAGATGGAGGCTACCTGTTCCTCCAAAACGTCGATGGATGTACCAGTCTACCTGCCGTCAAAACCAAGACGCGTAAGATTTTCATGTGTAATCTTCACGGCAAACATGAGATTTGAGTTTCTTATGGCTGTCATTAATAAGATTAGAGGCCTTGTGGAATGTGAGAAGCCTTAAGGACAGCCTGTCTACCAAACTACGCGACGTCATTTCCCGTAAATTCGTAATCATTTTACGTGGGACAGATTTTGTTATAACAAAAATACTTTAATTAATAACATGTATTTATGTATCAATATGTAATTATTTCGTGGGCCCGGTAGCTCAGTCGGTATAGCGACTAACTACGGGCTGGACGATCCGGGATCGAATTCCGGTGGGGACGAGATTTTCCGCCCGTCCCAACCGGCCCTGGAACTCACCCAGCCTCCTGTACAATGGGTACCGTGTCTTTCCCGGGGGTAAGGTGCGGCCGGGGCGTGCTGCTGACCACTCACCCCCTTCTAGTGCCGCGGTAATAGAGGAGCAGAGCTATACCTCTCCCCACCCTCTGGGCCACACCGGGCCTGTAAGGGGATCACTTTACTCTTACGTAATTATTTCTTTTTCATAACAGGGTTATTCAGGAAAAATAACGTTATTTGAATTCCTCCGTAAGTGTAGCCTTTCCAAATATTGTTCTTATTAGAAAACGTTGTGGCACTCCGCAAAGAGAAAAATAGGCGTACGTGAAAGCAGTGTAAATTTGCTTTTATATTTAAGTCATTCTATTTAACTTTAGTATAACTGCATCTGTGTAATGCCGGCAGAGATAATTTTGTTCTGAATTGCAGTCGTTTCTATTAGATAAGTAATATATTAATTTCTTTTAAAACGGTAGATAAATAACGGTAGAAAGTAGATAGTGAAGCAAAGGGGTGATAATAGAGGCTGAAACGTAGGGTTAGAATGGTAGAGGGAGGGTGGACAGACTGGACATTTATCACTTCCGTTCTACACAGCAATGTGCTCACACTGTAAGAGTTCCGACTGCTCGCACTCCTGCATATCTTCCCACCCTCTTCCTTCTAGCTGGACTCGGCAATGGACACTTAAAACACTGCCGCCCTCTCTGTCCTGATAGTTCCAACCACCACATTCAACATTCAAGGGTCACAACCCTTACGGAATGTCCAGCTAACTGAATATCCAAACCCTTGTTATCAGCATTCTGGACTTTCTATACTACAGTCATAGTTAACTGTTATACATAATAAAATTTCGTAGTCAAAAGCAGGCAATTCACTTTTCTTAAGGTACCAGAACACGTCTTAATATTTTAAAAATGTAAATTTTACGGGTTTCGAAAATGACAGTTTTTTAATCAATACGATACTAAAAAGGACTTTTTTAATTCAAAGGCTCAGATTTAAACATCACTCTAATTATTTAAAGTCGACATTTAACTCTTTATAGCTGCTGCTCTAAGGTTAAGGTACTTTTTGTGCGCTTGTGCGCTTGTGTGTGTGTGTGTGGGGGGGGGGCGGAATTTCCCTCAACATCATTTCTCAATTAGACTTTTTCATTAGAGACAGAACGTGTTCTCTTTGAGGAAGGAACCCCAGTTTTAGACCTGTGTGTGATTTCGATGAATGTAATTTTACAACGAATCAACACAATTGCTCTGTTCCTTTGGCGAAATATTTGGTTTAAAATTCTTCTGGAACTTAATGGTCGGTTGTTGCTAATCGTGGGTTTCGTGATTTCTAGTGGGCGAACACAAAGATAGTAGTTGAACAAGAACATCCACCTTTTTATCTTTCCCCATGATCATTATTCTTGTTATGGTCCCCATATTCTTTAACAAAACAGCATATCAGCAACTTATGAAATATTTTGAAGTACAATAAATCAAAGAGCAAAATTTTAAATGAAGACAGCTAATTACAAATCCATCTTTTCTCACGACTAGTGCCCTGTATTCTATAAGATTTTTCATCCTTCACCTGCCGATAAATTATAACGCAATTTATAACCGACTAAATATTCTAGAAAGCATGGACGCATATGAATTATATTCGAATATTTTCAGATTTTTTAAAATTGTGTTGCGTGAAATCATTGAGTCTTATAATTGTAACAATGTAAAGTCACAAGTTACACAAACTTTGATTTTCAGATTTCTGTTCGAAATTTAATAAATAAAAAATGGTAACGGGTTTGAAATCCATACACTTCTTCCACCGGGGCAGACGGTGCCTAATTGAAGAAGGTTCTGTCACAATTTCCAGAACTGGAGTCTTTGGAATAAGTTTATATTGTACGTAGCTAAACGTACTCTCTGATTCGGTATTCTGAGGATTCATGTATTGTATGAATTATGAGCACAAATTATACCACACCAATCTGTACACCTACAGCTGTCACAATTTATATTTCACCCAAAGTAAGAAATAAGTCATATTACTCTTTTTAAGTGTGCGAGCTTAAAGATTTTAAATTCATAGTGTGTTGTGTGTAGGTGGTTTTCTGTCACATTTTTGCACTTGTGACCGATGATGTCTAATGAACAAGTCGAAACACGTAGTACTCTAGACAGTAAAAGTTATCGTCTGAAACAGAGTTTTGATTGACGGCCCGTTTTTTGCTTTGTTTACTTAAGCGTCACAACGGAGTTTATCATCTTAAGATTACTTATCGATTTTGTCGAAACAGCTATGCTATAAACTCTCTCCATTTATAAGGTACTGCATTTATGTAACCCCTAAACTGGCCGCTGGACCTCACGAATATAAAGCAAGATTGCACATCACAATATTGCGACTTGCACTGTACCTGACATGAAGAAAATTGCTTTAGTTGTTACGTTCTAACCAAGAGGTTCACTCTCTCACTTGTACAATTACAGTCATATCACACGGTTCTCCGTACCTGTACAAATTTTCTTGCTCTGACGCATCTGACACATAAGGTACAGGGAACTGAACTGTGATATTCTGTGATCTATAGGACAGGCACTAGGGCCGGGATAGCGCAGTCTGTATAGTGACTCGCTACGGGCTGGACGGTCCAGGGATCAAATCCAGGTGGGGGTGGGGGAGATTTTCCGCACCTGTCCAGATCGGCCCTGGGGTCCACAAAGACTTCTATACAACTGGTACCGAGACTTTCTCGGGGGCAAAGCGGCCGAGGCGTGGCTTTGACCTCTCACCCTCATCTAGCGCCGAGGTTAAAGAAAAAGTAGTGCTATACCTCTACTCCCCCTCTGGGCTTTCGTGACTTGTTCTACGGTGAACTCTAAATTTACTTTTATGGGAAAGGGACCGGAGGATTGCGGACGAGTAACAAAGAAGCTGAGGCTGAGAGAGTATTAAAGTAATTAATTCAGTAATGTGTCTTTTGAAAGGCCTGTTTGTATACACTGTCACAGATAGTATTTACTCCTTGACTTTATAAAGAGATTCTTCTCTCAGTACTTTTAATGTTGCTTGCGGTTTTGCCTTTAACTTCTCTACGACTCCAGTATACAAGGGCTGTTGGTTATTTTATGCCCAAAAGCTGGTGGTGGAATTGTAATTCTGACATCCCTCTCAGCTCACCCCGGAGCTAGCAACTCTTCACCGCCAAACGCACCCACACCCCATCTCTCTTACCGCCACCTTGTAACCTGTCTAGAACGACCTACTCAAGTGTCCTATAAAACTAATCGCCTGCTGTTTTACCTCAGAGGCCACGTGGTATAACAAAATCACAAGCCCTTTAACACCTTCACCGTAGCGGCTATGACATCCCTCCCACTAAGCACGCACTTTCATTTCTTCAGAAACCCCGCCTTTTGCCAACGTGTTCAGGGGTAGAAAAAATAGAAATGAGACGCGTTTTCTCATTAAAAGGGTGTGTTTGCCCACACAATTATTAGAGTTCAGATTCGCTCACAATATTTTATGAAAAAGAGATTTAAAATGCATAATACAGCTGTAAGGAACGCCTTAAATCATGTACATTCACCATCAGAGTAAAAGCTCATAGTGCCTGTTATTATCCATTTCGCTATGCAGTGTATGCCAGACACGGTGCTATAAGTGCACCTAAAGGCACTGAGTCAGTTAATTTTATACTGAAAACGCTTAAACGTAGCAGAGTCCTTCTAGAACACATTGGGCTTTTGAGAATCCGATGGTAGCTAAAGGCTTTATAAATTTTCCTTAATTTTGTGGAATCCGAGGATTTTTCGTAGTTGCCTCAAAATCCACCCCCACCCTCTTTCTTTTATTCTGCCCCAAGAGTTCGGTCCACAACCCCATACATCATTTGTCTTTTGTTTAATTCTTCACTATGTCCCGTGGTTTTCTAAGAGCTGTTTTCATTGCTAGTCTTTTCACCTAAAAGTGTTTATGCATTTCTCGTCCTTGCATGCGTGCTATATGCCACGAATATTTAATTATTTTTATTTGATTAGCTTATTAATATTTTCCGCTGCGTGTAGTTTTTTTTAGGCTCTTCAGTACGCAGTTTGCTTTCCCTAAGTTTCGGGAGTACTTCTTTGGTATGATTCAAATATTCGCTTCAGCATCCTGCTCACTCATTCCCTTGGGATGAAAACCTAAGTTTTGCTGTCACTTAGAAACACGTAAGATTACAGCTTTGCGTACTTTAATTTTTAGATAGAACGTCAGGGTAAAAAGTTATTATATTTTTGTGATTAATGTTCAATATTAGTAAAGTATTTTGGGCGGGGTAGCTCAGTCGATATAGCGACTGACTACGGGCTGGACGGTCCGGCATCGAATCCCGGTGGGGACGAGATTTTCCGCCCGTACAGACCGGCCCTGGCGCCCACCCAGCCTCCTGTAAAATGGGTACCGGGTCTTTCCCGGGGGTAAAGTGCGGCCGGGACGTGCTGCTGACCACTCACCCCTTTCTAGTGCCGCGGTGATGGAAGAGTAGAGCTATACCTCTACCCACCCTCTGGGCCACACCGGGCCTGTAACGGCATCACTTTACCTTTATTCTTATTAGTAAAATATTACAATAACATCCTGTGTTACGTACATTATGTGTAAGCCAACTTGAAACACAAACACAGCTTACTCTGTTTTGCGCTCTGCCTGAGAAAGGACGGAGTGTCTGTCCCCGGAACATACTAATGCTTCGTAGTTTTAATTTTTGATGTTAAGTCCAAAGAATGTATCGTAGTAATGCAATTAGTGAATTACTTCTTTAATCTCGCCACATTAACCCTTTTTCCTGCGTTCAGGAAGGAAGCATAACTCTTAATATATGATGTTTTAAATTTCTAGGATGAGCTGTAGGGAATATCACATTGTAAAGTGGAATTGATAATAAAAAGAGAAAGATTTATTACTAGTAAATTTTTATAACTTTCTACTGACAAAAATGTTTTGAAATTCACATCAAAAAACAATTTTTTTTACAAATAGGCCTGTTGTTAGGAAAAAGTAAGTTCCAAGCCCCCCTTCTTAAAATTTTTATTACTTATTATGTTTTTAATTGCCAAAAAAATAAGATCATCAAAGCATAATAAATTTCTGCACAAATTTATAGTCTTTTTCATGACGTATTAGCAAAAGCACATTGTGTGCTTTACATAAGAAAGGAATAGAAACATTTTGTTCTCTAAGGTTATATGTATTACAATATAAACTTTATATTCGTTGTAATGAAATATATAATATCAAAATTTGCTCTGTCTCAAGTTGATGTTAGCAATTTTTGTGTTTTCGTGTTTTCGTCTCTCAAATTCTCACCGCTCCGTGATATTACTGTTATCCATCAGCAGGCTAGGACGACCTCCAGAGACATGCTGTTCACACTGAATTTGAAATCGAAATTTAATTTGACAGACAATGCAAGTGAATAGAGGAGTGTATAATATTAGTAGTTGTCATTGCACTAAATTAATGACTTCTCCATTTGTTCCTGTCTCTTAGTGGCGTGCCGAGCCGAACCCCATGTCGATAACGCAAGCATGCCACTGTATCGGCATTGCTGTAATAAAACATGCGTATGAGAAATATGTTACTATATAAGGATCCATGCTTGCGTATGACCATTAAGTTTGTTTGGAGAATTACTTTTCTTATTATGTGGAAAAAAATCACTAGTTTTGAAACCCAACGGCAGCATTTCTTAGAACAAACAAAGTATTTTTCTGCACAACAATCACTGCTTGGGTTTTATAAGCGACATGAATTTTATTTACTGCGCAGAAAGAACTAAATATTTGAGTGCAATCCAAGTTAACCTTTTATGGCTGCCAGGGAGTTTACATACCGCCAGTTTTAATATTTAAAAATTCTACATAGTAATTACATTTCGTTTATGTGATCTCAGAATAAACAGCGAATTTTGCCTTATACATCATTAACAGTTTGGTTTTTACAATCGACATGCAGAGTGTTTACAGCGCGGTACGGACTGAGTCCTTATATAACACAGACACGTTTCGTCTTTAAAGGGTTAATTATCGTCTTGTACGAGCTGAAGTTTCTTAAGAGTACATAAGTGAGTAACATTAACAAAATTCGTTGGCAGTATTAAGACAGCTGCTTAAAAAGATAGTAAATGTTAAAATAAACTAACTTAGGCTTAAATATGAATCGGCTTTCCTCCACACAGAAAGCACGCGAGATTTTATCGAATTATGAAACATAAATAATAAAGTATAAAGGGCTTGAGTTACACATTAGGTTTCAAAGTGATGTTCATAACACAAGATAAAAACTTGAACATTTTCAAGATCCCAATCTTCAGAAATATTGTGTCCTGTCGATCCGTAAGTAGTTGGCAAAGTGGCAAAGGAAGATTTTATATACAATTTAAGGGTTCAGCTTTCTCTGAAGTGTAGCAAGGCGAAGTAGAAGTCATTTTAGGCGCGATCCCAGAATTGCGAAAAGCCCGTCTGTCCGTCCCCATAGAACAAATCTGCTTCCACTGGACGGAACTTCATGAAATTTTATTTTTGAGAATGTTCCGAAAATTTGTCGAAAAAATTTAAGTGTTATTACAATCCGACAAGGATAACTGGCACCTTACGTAAAGACCTTTGCACATTTGTGATAATATCTCACTGATTTCATGGAATGAGAAATGTTGCAAAAAAAAGTAGCAGACAATACCAAACACGTATTTTATGTTAAATATTTTTTTTCCCCGGAATTCGTTTTGTTTATGAGATAATGTGCGAAAGTACTGTAGAGTCAAACAGGCCACAGATGACGATATAACGCGGTGCAAAAAAAATGCGATTTGCTTGCCGACTGACTGAGGCAAGAATACAGGCTGACTCGCATATTATTTAATTCTTATTGCTTTTCCCCGGCAACAATTTTTACGCAAAAGCGCTTCAATGTGACGCTTTTGCGCACGTTGTCTTTCTTGTGTTTTGAGCACTGGTTGGCGGACAAATTCCAAAGAATGAAAGATTTCAACTGCGAATTGGAACAAGTTATTGACTGGGCTCTTAAAGACGTTGTTCTCCTTCCTTTTGGGCTGTCATCGCGGACATAGAGAAATTCATTTGAGATTCATAGCAAAATGATTCATGAATAGGAACCTGCAATATTGTAAGTTGAACGGGATATTAGTTTCTGCGGTAGAATTTAGTCTCATTTTAGTCGTGACAGCGGAGGGCGGCAGTTGATCTCTATAACCCCTGTATAATAAACCCACACCATTACCCAAGCCTTTCCAGCCCCAACACCGCAAAGACTTATGATAACATAAATCCAGTTCAGAGGAGCGGTCTGAATTCTGTCGTCACCAACCACTGGAACCTGGTAGAGTGAATAAGAGAGGCGACAATACTTGCAAAATAGGAGCATGACGACGCCAATCTATCTTCGAGAGCAGACGAAACGCTTTAGAATGGTGCATTCGATTTGAATAAATGAGTTTTATTAAACGACTTGCATTCTGTGTCGATCTTATCCAAGTTTGAATTCGTCCAACCAGAGACCACGTTTTAGGTAATATAAGGCGAACTACGAAAGCGTTTGGTTAAGAATATGTTTGTACCCTGGAGAGAAGAATTAGCGAGAGAGTGGAAGTAATTGAATAATGAGAGGTTTTGGAAATGGGATTGGCGAGATAATGTAGAAGGCATAAGTAGAATAGAGAAGCACAAAAATTGTTGTCGAAGAAGAGCATTAAAAAACTTGGTCGACCTAAGAGCAGACGGAGGTTATGTTGTACTTGATCTTAATTAGTACTTATCGGTGTTCACCCGATTCAAATCGCTTAGGAAGCGATCCGCTGGCGGGATGCTTCTTATATAATACAGTAGGTCCTTTTTCCATTTACTTGCATTCGCTTATCTGTGCAATGTAAAGGTTCTTGCCTTAGAGCATGAATTGGGCCACATTTAAATTAAATTTATTTTACGAAGTCCCGATTCTTATTTCATGGTTAATTTATTTTGGTAAAAAAAAAAAAACAAACTTAATGCCTCGTCATGATATTCACCTAAAATGCGATTTAATATTCTCGTTTTCATTCTACGAACTGTATGTTGAAATGTGTGAAAACTGGTGAAGCATTGCTCGGGAAGAAATAAAGTGTATAAGAATTGACAAAATAAAAATAAAATTATTTCTCCAGAAACATGTCTGCTCGATGTGTTTAAAGTTGTCACAATTTATCTTCCTTGATTTCATAATCGTAGTAGTAGAGATTAGTGAAGAATACATTCATGGAATCCTTATCGTTCGTTTTTCCTGTATCCTTCTGTTATTTTTTTCGTATTAAGTGTAAATAAATTTCTCAGAAAATAAGCCTGTTTATATTTAGTTTAAAAGTACAGATGTTCCTGGCAACTGTATTTGTGTGTTAGAGTTTTTAGTATGTGTACGTAATAGCCTTGCAAAGAGCACAGACGGGAAAAATACGGAAGAACACCATATCATCCGAAACGTGCATATGCACAACATGCCTACTATACATATTGTGCTCCCTGAAGACGGTGCACTCTTACCGAAACATGCCGGAGCTTCTTCAATATTCACGTGTATTCAATAATTAGCATTTCGTTGGTGAAATAAATTGAGTGCGTTGGTCTAACAAATGCACGGAATGAACAATTTTAAAAAATAAAATAATTTTGTTATCAGCTTCGTCTACAAGTGATATCCGCGAAGGCCATACACAATTTAAACCTAAACATTTGACTGTAACCTATTTTAGCTGTAGGCGAATGTGTACAAACCTACGTATTCAACATGGAATACTTTGCTAAACCACACATCATGCCTGCTTTGTGCTGTGCTTCGAAATAAATTACGTGTCTTGAAAGTATGTTTCTTAGCACCTTTCATTCAAGACAGTTAACACGATTCCCACTAAATAAGTTTATGTGTTATGTCATAATTTAATGAAGCTGGCCTATGCTTAATATCAATGTTCCATTTTAGTATTATCCTATTTCCATTGACTACTGAAAAAATACCTGCATACACCGTTGAATTTATTTAATTTTAGGACAGTATTTTAATTTATGGGGGGCATTTTGAGATTCACAAGATTTAAACTTTCTGTAACTGTCCTTACTTTGGAAAGCTAAAGTAGAATTCCTCTTAAGAACTCGTAGATCCCCAGGATTGTCTTCGTTCATAAATATTCCTTCGCTCCCAGCAGGAGAAAACTGTTCTCTTCTTCCCAAACGATTTGCCCGTCTGTCTCCCCTCTCTTTATCTACTTCTGTTCAAGAGTCACATACAAGAGAGAGTCGGTCGCCTAACAAGGAGCAAATCCCGTCTATATTCAGCCAACATTCTACAGTGCCTCCCTCCCCACGTTTCTCTTTCCTTATGCAGAATACCGGAAGGTAAGGAAGTTCGGTATTTAACCATACCATGTCGTGTAGTATTCAGTTTTATCGTTAATTCTTGCACGGCAGACCCCTAGCTACATAGCAGATTGTTGTTATGAATATGGCCTGTTGAAGTGTCATAAATACGCAAAGATAAATGTTATTATTCACGCGATGTAAAAAATACACATGAAACAAAATTCTGGGGCTGAATATATGGATTTTCAGAATTCTGAAGTTAGCCGTAGTTTAAATTGTGTTTACGAATGTTTTAATATTTTTTTAAATATCTAGATGTGTTAAACTATTTAAATTTCGTGACATTCCTAACCAAACAGACGTACACCATGCTGAGAATATCAGAGACATTAGAAAGGTATGATCCTGTATATTGCCATGTCCACGGGCGACTGTAAATGGCCAACTGAATAATCATTTGAATAGATTCTTTTCTGGAAAAAAAGTTATTTGTTGCAATGTCTCTCCTTGTAACCCCGTGTTGTCACTTATTTCATCAGTAATAATTTACTGTTTACGTATCTTTTTGTACGGTTGCCAAAATATAAAAAGAAAATTTGTAGGCCTGTGTCTATTTCGTACGATAATTCTGACTGACCGACTGACTAACTAACTAAACTACACAGAACAGAGTCATTTCTGAGAAGCCAACCGGTTCTCAGCTAATCAAGAAATTTCTTATGTTTGGGAAACCAAAGTTTCATTTCCGCTTTACAAGGGTCAGCCACCTGTCCCTCTTCTGCACCAGATCAATTCAGTCAATGCCCCCATCCCATTTCATGAAGATTCATCTTAATATTATCATCCATCTAAGTCTAGGTTGTGTCTTTCACTCAGGTCTCTCCACTAAAACCCTGTATTTACCGCTCTCTTCTCCCATAGTGCCACCCACCCCTCCCATCTCATTCTTTTTTATGTGATCACCCAAATAATGCAGATCATAAAGCTCCTTGTTATGTAGTCTTCTCCACTCTCCAGTTCAGATCAAATCTGTTGAAATACATTGATCCTAAAAATACATTTCCTTTTCGTAAAATAATTGTAACTATTTTAAAACATGCCATTTTCAAATTGTACGACTAACAACATTTCTTTTTATGTTTTTCGGTATGATCTCAATTTATGCCAGATGTGTTTTATGTGAGTATATTTAGCTTACAATTGTTGCACACTCACAATGTTCAATCATCACATACAAAATTCTACAGGGCAGAAACATTCTGTGTCGCAAATTACATTAAAAATTAATTTTTCTTCTAAGTGACATTTTTCAATGTACAATTATGGGAAAAAACCTACATAATGTGGCCTCCATAAGTAGGATTTAATTTGCCTGGTATCTTGTATACATTAAACCCAATTTAAAAATGATACATTACAGAGAGAAAATATTTATCGACAAATTTCTTACTTGCTTTCTTTAATGTTATGAACGGTAACATATATTTTTTACAACAAATTTTGAATTCAGATTTTCTGTGACAAAGTAGCAATAGGCCTGCAGTAATTCGCCTACGTTTAGAAGTCATAGTATCATAAGTGTCAACAGTATTTTGAATTCTAGTATTTTATTTTATTCCAACTTAATGCACCAATATCAATTAATGTTAAAATCCAATAATTAAAACATTAAAATTGTTATTATCTTAAATCTCCTACATGTTTCGACTCTTACTGAGTC
>Ga0123354_10001102_pt1 | contig 31324 bp, 13 predicted proteins | sample TergutLab28metaG_2_FD_97872 | JGI IMG/M metagenome (GOLD analysis project Ga0123354, IMG submission 97872) | Labiotermes labralis P4 segment gut microbial communities from Petit-Saut dam, French Guiana - Lab288 P4 | ecosystem: Host-associated > Arthropoda: Insects > Digestive system > Gut ... | reverse complement strand
GGGAAAGAGACCACTGGGGAGACCTAGGCGTAGATGGGTGGATAATATTAGGATGGATCTCCAGGAGGTGGGATGTGGGTATGTGGACTGGATTGGGTTGGCCCAGGATAGGGACAGGTGGCGTACGCTTGTGAGTGCGGTAATGAACCTTCGGTTTCCATGAAATGCGGGGAATTTCTTGACTAGCTGCAAAACAGTTAGCTTCTCAAGAAGGACTCTGCACCATGGAGTAAGTAAGTTAACGTATAGATATTAGAAATATAGCTTCAGTCAAGGAGAATTTAATAGATGATACCAACGTATGCACAAATATTAGAATATACACTTTCGCATGTAATCCACCAATACTCGGACATGTTTCCATCTTCTTTAGATCATTCGCTGGGAGTCTTACATCAAACAAGCACATATAAAATATAAATTCATCTGTGTTATATAGACAGATAGGTTAGATAGATAGATTAGATAGATAGATGTTTAATGTAATACTCCGTGAGGATGATCTAAAGGAGATCGAAACATATCAGAGTATTAGCGGATCATATGTTAAAATGTGTATTTTAATAATTTTTCATTTGGTGGTTTTAGCTATAAAATTATTCATTGATACATTGATATGAATACTATTAAGATCATGGAAAATTGTTCGGTGGTAAGTAACTCCACAGGGCAGAGCCTGTCTTCAGGATCCGGTAAATACTGAATGGGTCAAGAAAGTCCCTGCCTTTAAAGATAATAAATAGTGTTTACTTCGTCTTTTTCCCGTGCACAGAAAGCTTATTTCACCGGCACTTTCCGTGACCGTACTCAAACATCCCGCCAATGAGCACCGTTCTGAAATAAATAGGAGTTTCAATGATTAACGTTACAAACACTGACGGCGAGAAGTTTATTCCGAATATACATGTCATGTGGGTAGCAGATAGTACACATCAAACACCCACAGAGTCACAATGGATATTTAAGTATTTCTTGCATTGTGACACCAAGGCTTATGTCCTGGAGTAGAAGAAATTTGAGTCAGGTATCAGTAGCCAGGATGTAACAACTTGCTTTACAGTGGCGTCTGTTGCAATTTGCCCAGGTGCTTTTTAAGGGATCTAGAGAGACAGAAATCACTGGACGAGAGATCGGAGCCTTAACACCACAATCAGCCACACGTCAGTTTGGCAGTATGGGGCCAAGTGATTTCTATCTTTCTGAATGCCGAAAGAAACGTGGCTAGCAATAAATTTGAGCAGGCCCCAACGTGAAGCAAGCTGTCACCTCCTACCTACAGACATTCTTCGAACTAAATATAAATGGTGACTACGTCGAGGTCGAATGTATACCATCTTGTGTCAAGTGTACATTGAAATCAGCGTAAAGTTTTCATAGAGTGTTTCCATGTTACTCTATTTGCGTATTCAACTCAAATTAAATTCTGTAAAAGGGAGACAATGTCTCCAGAATAAGTACTGTAAATTGTTTGAATGCTTTTCTGTTATTATTAACTAGTGTAGAAAAAAAAATGTCTATAACTTCCACCTGCTGCGTAATTTATTACAAATTAATCCTTGTTTAGCAGATTAAAGATTTAGGCCTATAGAGAGTAGTTAACTTGTGTAGGCCGTACTGTTAAACTTTCGAAAGGAGGAAATTATTGAGTTCCTTTACAAGGTCCAAAAAACAACTATTTTTTAACAAAGTAAAAGGCTAGGCAGCAGAGCGTATTATCAGTCTCTTCGTAACACCAGATGTATATTCAGATTTTCTAAGAAATAAAATAGAATGCATAATTCAATACAAGAACAGTATTGGGCGGTGACTGTATTTGTGATAATGTTTTTTCTTACAAACTGAGCTGAATTTAAAAATCAGGTAGAATAAAACCGCGGCTTCTTCTTCTTCTTCTTCTTCTTCTTCTTCTTCTTCTCCTTCTCCTCCTCCTCCTCCTCCTCCTTTTTTTATTCTTTTCCTCCTCTTCCTTCTTCTTCTTTTCTTTTTCTTCTCCTTCTTCTTCTTCTGTCACTACAATCCATCATGAGACTTAGTCTCTGATATTATTGCCTTAGATTGCTTACTGATTTCCATCTTTCGCCTCCTACTTCAAAAGCCCATTTTCTTCAGATCCTTCACTTAATTTAGCTACATAGTAGCAGTGATTTGTACTCCTCACCCAATATTGTGCGGGTGATAAAATCGAGAAGAATGAGATGGGCTGGGCATGTGGCGCATATGGGTGACGAGAGGGGGGTGTATAGTGTCTTGGTGGGGAAGCCGGAGGGAAGGAGACCACTGGGGAGACCTAGGCGTAGATGGGTGGATAATATCAGGATGGATCTCCAGGGGGTGGGATGTGGGTATGTGGACTGGATTGGGCTGGCCCAGGATATAGACAGGTGGCGGACGCTTGTGAGTGGGGTAATAAACATTCGGGTTCCGTGAAATGCGGGGAATTTCTTGACTAGCTGCAAACCAGTTAGCATCTTAAGAAGGACTCTGCACCATGGAGTAAGTAAGTAAGTAACAAGTCTGCATACTCGTTAAGTACCCTCTGGTTTATGGAATGTAGCTGACTGCAAGGGACTTTCTCCTGCATTCTACAGAGGTGTCCCAAACGCCTCAAACTTCCTGCTGATTATCTTAACTCTCTGTTGCGCTATATAATTTATTTAATTCATAAATAAACCCTGATCTCCATATCCATTTGCTTTAGTTTGTCCTTAGATCACTCTCAGTATTCGTTAAAAAATTCAGAGTATATATTTATCAGTTCTTGTTACGGACCAACATTCACTACCATACATGAACACAGGCCTTGTAAACATTTGCCTGTCTTCCCGGTGGTCATAAAATCAGTGTTTCATCATGAAATAAATGACTCGGTTTACTATTATAATTCTTTTTAATTTTCATGATTATATTTTTTATTGTGTTAATATAGATATCTGGCCCTTGAAAATCGTGATAATTAACCTGAAATAATGTTGTGTTTGTTCCTTTTTGTTACTTACGTGTATCTGATTTTTTGTGTGTTCAGTTACATTACAATTCCTGAATCTCTGGTTGACTTCCTTAATGGTATTTTGAGAAATCCTACATGACGAGACATTTTCGTGCCTTAGACCCAATGTTCTTGTAGAAGTTTCTTTTAAATCGTCAATATTTTGTCAGTGCTTTCCACAGCCTTAAAGATATTCTGAGTAGTTCAATAAACTTTTCAGACATTTGAAATTCTTTCATTTCTATAAGTGATTTTTACCTATTTATGGTGTCGCCGTCAACTTTGACATTCATAAAAACTTGGGATGTACTGTCTCCATACACCACTGTCTTTTTTTTAAGATCTGTATCATGATTTTAAAATGCAATTGAAAATAATTTACTGCGTACAAATATGCAGATAGTTAGAACTGGTATCAGAAGTTGGTCAAATTAGATTGTAAACCTACAATATCAGGCAGCAACACCAATGCCATCTTAGCCATGCTACACAAAAATAATATTGACGTGCATGACATGCGAATAGCATTCCTTGCTTCGCATTTGACATGCCAGGATCAAATCTCGACCAAAAGCCTGTTATACACACTGTAGTTTTTTAAATATATATCTCACTCCCGCCACAGAAAAGTTGCAAGAATAATTGAAATTGAATTATGTCTGAACACATCCATATCACTTACGATTTATTATTCAGTTAATCATCCTACTAATCGGGGCCATGTATTTTGAGCAATTAATTGCCAGTGTATCGAATCCTGTCCGTTAATTGCCATTGCATTCCCAAGTGTTAGTACCATTAAGAGGAAGGAAAAAGATATCGGAACTTGTTTTGGTTTTGAATGTAATTAGGAGAGAAAATTGTGTTAGAAAGGGAAAAGAAAAGAAGGCGTATGCCAACAGCACACGGCGTTCCCAGGCGGTCACCCATCCAAGTATTACCCATGCACAACGTTGCTAAACTGCGGTGATCGGAGAGAACCGGTGTTTTCAACGTAGTTTGGCCCTTGCCAATGCAGTGATAATTGTGTGTCTTGATGTAGGTTTAACGAAAAGAACACAACGTATCATAAATAGCAAAATGAGTAACAAATAACCGAATAATTAAGTAAATAATTGAACTAAATACCAGGCTGAGGAAAGGAAAGGTTCATTTAAGCATAGACAATGCCCTGCCAGCTGTGTCTTTTCTGAGTAAGATCAACCCGACCCATGCAACCACATTTCACTTTTTGTTATCCATTCTGACATTACTCTCCATCTACAACTGCGCTTTACCGAGATGATTATTTCTTGGGGTCTATTTACCATAAACGTGCATGCACGTTCTGCCTTCTCCCAAATGTGCCATATGCGTCTTGCCACAATAATGATTTAGGAATTGACTGTAGCCTGCCAGGTCTCCTTTTTCTGAGCCAGATCAGCCCGGTTTATGTAACCAAATTTCATTTGGAATCCTTCCTAATATTATTATCCATCTACAACTGTGCCTTCCCGAGGTGCCTATTTCCTTGGGGTCTCTCGATCGAAAACTTGTAGGCAAGTCTGCTCTCTACAAATTATGCCACATGTCCAGCTTAACCCACTTTGTGATTTGGCACGTGAACAATGTTTGTTAAGCAGCACAATCCGTAACATTCCTCGAAATGAAAGAAGGAACATTTTAACAAAACAGTACATGACATATATATATATATATACACACACACACACATGTATATATATATATATATATATGTATATGTATATATGTGTGTGTGTGTGTGTGTGCGTGTGTTATCTGTATTTTCAACTTATTTTATGGCGAAAATCGACTTGAATGACTGGTTCGCGTAGGGATATATTTGCCGACCGCATTTGTAAGTAGCTAAACGCCGAGAAAGCAATAATGTAATTACACTCAACTGAAATAAAATTTTACGGATAAAATGGGACCCGAAAATTTATTAGTTTTCACGCGAAGTCCGTCAATGACGGCAATCGTGAACGTAATTCATCGAATCGATTTCTCCCCCTTCTGTTCCTCGGAGTTATCAGTAGATTTATTAAACAAGTTACGCTCTCCCCCCAAAATAAAAATATAATATTTCTGTTATATACGAGTATAAATTTTCATGCCGGAGCTTATGGTGTTAGCACACAAACAATCGTCCCAGTAGAAATCATGTCCAACTTTCTTATTTTCCGGGTTCCGAACTGAACCGGTGAATTCATTTTGCGTATAGTTTTACAAAATCACACATGTGTATGTTCCTTGGTAGAAAATCAGCTCGCAGCCTGTGACATAATGTATTATTCTGTTAGGACACTCTATCATACTTAGTATGAGAATTAGTGGCAAAATTTCACTAAATAAGTGAACAATCTAGTGTCTCTCCGACAGCCGGTCTAAGTGGCTGCCTGAGTGACTGGTCGATTTACGGACTGACAGGATGACACAGACTCTAACGAAGCAAGCAAAATGCAAGGAATGAAACTTTACTTGAATTAACTTCAGTTATAAGAAACGTGTTTCCTCCTACTTTACTAATTTGCTGGATTTGATGGAAACCGAAGTGTGATTAATGTTATAAATCTCTGGCACATGGTCTGATCGTGCAATAACGAATCGTGTTCATACATTAGCTTTGCATTCCTGTAGGTTAGAAACATTAAGAGGCGAAGTAACTTGATGAACGTGCTTTGGTTTTGAATGTGAAATAGAGCGTAAATTGTTTTGGGGGAGAAATGTTAAATGCCAACAGCGCACGGTGTTCGCAGGCGGTCAGCCATCCCAGTACTAATCGTGCCCAACGTTACATAACTGCGGTGATCGGACGAGAACCGGTGTTTTCAACGTGGTATGGTCGTTGGCGAACGGAATATTCTGGTTGTTCGTTGCTGGACTTTGTCAGTCAATATGTGATTTACACACACTATCGAAAGGAAACCTCTATTTTTCGACTGTGTCCGAGCCTTTTTGTGTACGTACTTTGGCCAGCGTTAAGCGATGTCCATATGACGAAGATGCATACTAGTGGTTTTTACATTTGATTTCATATTCAGTTAATGAATTAAGTATAAACGAAATGTAGACCTACATGTATTTTCCCACTCACGTTGTCTCGACCAGTTCGTACGCCATGCTCAACACCCCGATGATACTCCCTACGTACTTTGCGTGGGCTGTATTTTTTTTTTTTGCCGTCGCTGTAAGCATTTCATATTTTTAGCAAAGGATAGAGTATTACACTGAGATCACAGAAAGAAATCTGGTTCATTAGCCGCTATGAGGGATCCATCGAGTTGATACGTTTTCCGTCCAGAGCACTTCTTTTTATTCCCCTCCACAGTCTACCCGTTATATTTACACAAATTTTTGCAATGATATCCGTGTAATAAGCTTTGATAGGGGAGGTCCTTTGGGCTTGTTGACGCCGGCTACGAGGGGCTGGTGAGAATACAGCGACGAAACGAAAGGGAGGATTTTGTGCGTGTCATTATCCATGCAATAATCGACTTCAGTAAAAGTGAAGATTACGAATAATCACTTCTACCTACACGCCTGTAGGGTGGGGATGTGGGGTTTTAAACCTATCGAACGGCCTGTGACAGGGTGAGTATTTCCTTCATCTGCAGGCAAATATGGACGTTGTCGATCCATAGGACTGCGTTGTTTGGCTTCGGCATTGTAAATAAATGGTTTTGATGAATATTTGAGTGAAAGTGTCATGGCATAACAGATCGTCTCTGAGCACAGCCGGAATGTTCGCACGCTGTTTTATTGATTGTTACGTAAATTTTGCATTATTTTAGTTTCTTAATTCATTATAATCATAATTTATCCTTTAACTTAGCGACCCTGTGTGCTGCAGCCCTCCGATTTGGTCCTGATTTTTAAATTACAAAATACCCACTTCCGACATCCTGGCCAACACATCACATTTCGAAGCTGCACCTTTTTCTTGTAATAAACGCAGCCCTTGTGAGGCACATAGTTCATATTAAGACACACTTAATATTTTCATAACGTCAAAATCGAAATAGTATGAGCGCTAAGTTTACCTTTTCTTCAAGTATTTCTTTACTATTCCATGCATGCCACACATTCTTCCCATCTCATCCTTCGTGGTGTAAAACATTAATCTAGCTGTGAAATATATAAAACTTGTGTCCCTTCAGTGGTGCGTTTTCATAATGTAGTCTCGTGGATTGTGATATCGTATAGCCTGGTAGTTCGGTATCACCTTTTCAGAGGCACATTCCTGTTTCCTTTTGAAGGACAAATTAGCAAAATTATCTTGCACCAAAAATATTCTGTACACTTATCAGTGTATACTATATCACAATCCAGAAGATCACGGCAGGCTTGTATGTTTCTGTTTTTTTTTTCACCCCTTTGGAGTCTTTCCCTTAACTCTCTTTTTCGTTTTACCTTTCAGACTTCAGGGTTTCCAATGTAATACAGGCAATACTTAATATTTCTTTTTATGTTTTAGAAGCAAGGTCTAACCAGTGCCGATTTTGTGGTTGGCAACAGAGAGATGAGTTGCATTCGGTTTCCGACCGAATGTTAGTTTTTACCTAAGCTAGGCAGATCTTGGAGAGGAGAGAATGATCATTCTGACTGATCGTGTAAGGAGATCGTGGTGGAAGCAGGTTCTGCTTAGAAAATTACTGAAGGAGAGATATTTTGCCGCATAATTTTTCAAACTCCTAACTTCAAGTAAGCGTTGCAAATTGTAATCATGAACACGTAAATAAGGACAAGATTGGGGATTTTTTTTGGTTGTATTGTAAAATTTCGGATGGGAGGTGATAGCGCTTACTTACTTACTTACTCCATGGAGCAGAGGCCTTCTTGAGAAGCTAATCGGTTTTCAGCTAGTCAAGAAATTCCCCGCATTTTATGGAACCCGAAGGTTCATTATCGCATTCACAAGTGCCGCCAACTGTCCCTATCCTGAGCCAGTTCCATCCAGTCCACACCCCACATCCCACTTCCTGAAGACCCATCTTATTATAATTCTCTCATCTACGCCTGGGTTCTACCAAGTGGCCTCTTTCCCTCAGTTTTCCCCACGAAAACTCTGTGTACGCCTCTCCTCTTCCCCATACGCGCTACATGCCCCGCCCATCTAATTCTTCTCGATTTTATCACCCGAGCAGTACTGGGTGAGGAGTACAGATCTTAAGCTCCTCGTTATTTAGTTTTCTCCACTCTTCTGTTACCTCGTCCCTCTTAGGCCAAAATATTCTCCTCATCGCCCTATTCTCAAACACCCTCAGCCGACTTACTTCCCCGAATGTGAGCGACCAAGTTTCACACCCATACAAAACAACAGACAAACTTATAGTTGTGTATACCTTAATAATTAAATTTTTGGATAGCAGACTGGAAGACAAAATATTCCGCATCGAATGACAGCAAGCATTCCCTAACTTCAATCTTCAATTAATTTCTTCCTGAATAGAATTTTGATTTGTTAAGATTGTTCCCAAATATGTGAAGTCTTCCACCCTTTCAAATGAACTATTATCAATCTTTATATTATGACCCGCACAGCAGACTTCTTATTGAGAAGCTGATAGTTTCTTAATTGAGAAATTACCCGCATTTTACAGAATCCTGATATTTATTACAGTGTACACGAGAAAATATTATTCTACTCGTTGCCCATCCAGCGTATTTCTTTCAGATCGTTCAGCGTTATCCTTCTGTCTATGCTTAGATTTTCCAAATTGACTCTTTCCTGCAGGTTTTTCCATCACCTGCCCCTTCTGCCACACGTGCGCCTCACAATCCGCCCACCTCACGTTTGTTGTGTTTTATCACCATAACATTGTTACGTGAGGTACATGCATGTAGCTCATTATACAGTTTTTTCCTACCTGTTATTGCTTTACCCCCTTAGACCCAAAATCTTCTATAGCACCATATTCTAGGACATCCTCAGCTTGTGTCATTTCCCTGATGTGACAAATCAAGTTTCACACCCATACAAAGTAACTTGCAAATTTATAATTCTGTCTGTTTCTAACTTCTTCCATTAGCGTTTTCCCCCATCAGTCAGTTAATATTAGGACAAAAGTCAACAGCGGTTTTTCCCTAAGCCGTAACTGACTAATGTATGTAAAGGAAATGTTATGGGTTTTCAAGGATTAATGTTATTTACAGGATATTTGAATTTGTGCAGGGTTTGTGGTAAATTTAACGTCGCAATTTACGCTCCAAATTTCCGTACATGTGACGTCATTCTTGTTCTCTTGGCATGAACTGTACGAAACTGAATTGGGATACATTTGGTTAGAGATAGAAAGGAGATGTTTGAAATATGCATGTTAAAAAATAAAAGCTAGGTGTAGCGGTATTTAAAGACAACCACGTCAAAAAATGAGAAAAAAGAAGTCCCTAGCTTCATATTGGAGTATGAAAGAGTGGGGAGAGAGCTTTACACAGATCGGTGTATTTTGAATAAGAAATAATTTGGGTTAGCTTGGTTTCGATGGGAGTTTGAAAAGAGAAGTAAAGGTAAAGGCATAGAAATTGAAGATGCCTTCTGTGTAACGAAGACGAGAATGAGACGCACATATGATTAAAATGTAAAAAAACACAGAGATAAATATAACAAATTTTGAATGATAAGTGACTGTGCATATATGAAGAAATAACACATAAGAACATGATTAGGTATACGATGATCACAGAATTGAACAATTTAGGTATGTATTAATATAAATTTAAATGCAAGTGGAAAATAACAAACGAAAAAATCGTGAAATATTTAGATTAAATGAGCGATTAGCGATTAAAAATAGAAATCCTGTATTACATGGAAAAGCGTAGACTAGATTAGAACATGTCAGAACATACTAAGGTTCACAAAAGAACTTTGGGCAATAGTATTAAAAGCAATAGATGTGTAATGGCATAACTTAATGTAATAAGTTGCGTCCACAATTATGTGCATGCAACTGAACTGATAAATTTGGTTTCCCTGAACCTTAACTGAATGATCTCTGTACAGGAAATAATGTCTGTTTTCTTGAAGTAATATAATTTTGTACAGGTTTTGAGGCATATTTAACTTCGTAATTTACATTGAATATTTGCCTTTTAGGTGATCTCATTTGTGTTATCTTCGTATTTGGGCTGAAAGGTTTTGTATTTCACACATCTCTGTTCATTCTTCAAAAGTTAACGTCATGTATAACCAGTACGGTCAAACCAATATTGCGATCCAGTTGCTTGGCATTACTGTTTCATTTTCGGAAGGCCCCTTTTTGAAATCTCAGCCAGAAAGCAGAGCAGCCACTCTGAATGGAGTATTTTGTAGTTTTCCTCAATCAGTTCAAGAAAATTCCAGTATACTAGTTCAAAATAGGACTCCACCTTTTCCTCTGAAGTATCGTTACTGCACCGTTCGACGTTAGATTTTGACATACTGACAGTGTAATTAAATAAAAATTGCTGTAAAGTTTTACGTCATCTTTAAACAAATCGCATCAAATTACTTGTACGAATGACATATCGACCACTCCAGATCGATAGTTGTGGCTTTCTCTGACCTATACCATCACCTAGAATATTTATTTGTAAATGGGTTCCAAACCCTGTTCAATTTTAAGGCTAGATGATGTAAAAGCAAAGTGCTGATTGCAATAAAATATTTAACTGCCACTTTGCCAAACATTTCAACATGGCATAAAGCAAGCCTGCCTGCCTTACTTTGCCACAGCAAAGCAAATCCTTTGTTTTCCACTGGCATTTGGTTGTATAATTACTGTCATGAAAGTGGCTTAAATCGGGGCATTGATACAAAGCCCTATGGAGAGGTAAGCTTTATTACGTGGCTGCTCATACAGTCGTATTAATAACTTGCAATTTTAAATTAGTTTAACTTTTGTTTTAAATTTTTCAGTATTTAGTGACAGAAAACGTAGACTGTCTGTAAAACAAAAACGAACCAGGTAATGCTATGTGGGGACATAATTACCGTTTGTTGTGAGAATCATACGAAGAATTTTGTTTTGAAAGGTGGCTAGTATAGCAACCACTGTGCTTTAAAGGGTTAATGGGCATCTGTACAGATCCATTTCCGCTTCAGGGAGCGTTAGAAGACACGAAATGTGGAAGGTCAGTTAGTTGTGTTTGTGCTACGAAGTTTAAGGCAACTTCTCGATGAATGGTTACAAATTGAAACGTGGAATTTGGAACTTGTTTAAATGAAGACTGTTTGAAGCTCAAGAAATGGAGAAATATCGCTATAGTTCCTGGTCACAGATACTACAGCCGACACAAGTTTTTGGTTTGCAACACGTGGTTCGTGTAGCTGTGGGTGTCCCTTTTCTAAAGCAACAGATTTTGAATAGCTGAACTTTCTGCGGCATGCGAACCTGTCGTCATTGTTTTAGCTCGTAGTTGTTAAGCTGCCGCTAAAAAACTGAAATAAATTTAAAGTGGCTGGGGCTTGAAAAAGCACAGCCTTTCGGTCATCCCTGTGGGATTCCGAGAGTACGACATTCAAAATGCAGTTAAATGCAGTTAAATGCTGTGGCCAACAAATTGGGTACTTGTAGCTTACGAAGGCAAAAGCTAGGCTTGCCAACTCGATAAGCCATACGTAATTGTGCAATGTTTGCTTAGTTATATAACCTTAAGATATTGCAAAACAAATGGTTTAGGACAACATTTGAACTTAACCAACAGAAAGGAACAGTTCGGCAGAGGAACTTCATATAATTAACTGTGCGCCGAATATTTTACGGTGATTGTGTTGTAGTGCCTTCCTACCTAAATGATGGCTTGACCTCCATCAAGTTTCCTTGGGAAAAGACACTGAAACTATATGGTAGAATTTCGCTGCCACCAGCCAAATAGATCTGGCAAATCTGATTTCAACAAGGACTCAAGGATTTATAAACAATCGTCTAATTCAATCCCAATTTGGATAATAGTAAAATATATATTCTATTCTGTAAAACTAAATATCATGTAACATTAATTAACAAACTAATAAACACAGAACTAAATCAACCAAGCTCTGTCGAAGTGTGATATACGTTATTTAAAATAATTACCTTGCTCTTTCTGTCTCTATAAATCAAAACGCCTGAATTTGGAATAATGTCTAATGTAATTACCGAACTGCTCAACTCGAAATAAAGTGAATTTAGAATACCAGTCAATATGCCTTACCTTGAATAAGCAGTAGACGGTACAGCATCGTAGTATCGTTTCAACAATCTTTGTAATAATTGTATTCAATCACTTATTCCTTCAACTGTAGATACGTGACGGCCGATAACAAATTTGTAGCGAGTGAGGGCGTTTACCGGGTTGTGCTAGGCTTTATAGAGTGGAGGTGACAAGTCATGCATTCCTAAAAGTATAATGATCTGATCAAGTCACTGCCGGGTTCAGGCTGGTTGGTATTGCTGACTTCAGCGGTTGTGACTGATCGATCTCTTCCTGAATTCAAATATTAAAATTTCAAACTTTCTCTCTAATACAAATACATAGGTAAATCTAACATGCATTACAGTGTCAAAAACGTGTGATGGGAGTAAATCGTATGGGATTCTGGCAAAGAAAATAAACCGAAGAACACCCTAAAGCGATTTTGGCCTAGGTGAGGCGATAATATTAAAAGAGATCTTGAAGAAATAGTGTGTGTAACTGGGCACTGATCTTTATTGACCCTGTAATTAGTTCTTTTACGGGGTATTGTAGGCGAGGTAATTGATATCCGCATTGCATAAAATGCGGGACATTTCTTTGTCTGCCAATTGACTTACGCCTTTTCAAGCATCTGTTTTATGGAGTTAGGTTAATTATTTAGATAATTAATACGTTTGTTATACAATTTTTCAAGTAGCCATAGACTCAGAAATTCTGGCGAGTAAATAGAACAGTGACTTCTGTCATTTGGTGAGGCAATGTGACAATTTTATTTTCTTTAAGGGAGCATAACTCATATGCGAGAAAATTAATTCATCTCTGAGTGGGTGCCTCGGGACAATAACCTAAACATAGAAATATAGTTCATTCTATCAAACCGTGTTACTGTAGCTGAAAAGATTTGTTTCAAATGTACATTCGTACAATTTCTGTGATTCTGTTACATTTGTTTCTGACCAGAGCCCGGTTATATCTGCAGTTCCATTGCCAGTTCCGTTATGTGTTCAGGGTTCCACTGTAGCGAGAGCCCGGTTATGATTGCAGTTATATTGCTGTGGCTAATTCCGTTGTATAATCAAAATTCCATTGTAGCGACAGTCTGATTATGATTACAGTTCCATTGCAATGATTAACCACGTTATCATGGTTATATTCCTATTGTTGTGGATATATTCCGGTTATGATTACAATTCCGTTTTTTTTTTGGCTAGTCCCATTTTCGTGGTTAGAATCCGATAGTTGTGGGTACAGTCAGGTTATTATTACAGTTCTGTTGCTATGAGTAGTTCTGTTGTCGTGGTTGGAGTCCCATTTTTGTGACCTGCAGTCCATTAATGATTACAGTTTCGTTGCTTCGACTAGTCTGATTATTATGGTTAAACTCCCATTGCTATGGGAGCAGTCCAGTTGCTGTGCTTATCTCGTTGCTATGGTAACATTCCAGTCGACGTGGTTACATTTCAGTGACTGTTGTTGCTGTTCCGTTGGTGTGGTTACATACCCGTTTCCACTACTTGAGTCCTGTTGACATGGCTAAAGTCCGGTTTTTATGCTGATAACTGCGTTACTAAGAATACAGCCCCGTTTTCATGGATACAACCCTTTTACCATGACTACAGCGCGGTTTTTATGGGAACAGTCCTGTTTCCATGGCTACGGTACTGTTACTATGCTTACAGGATACGGTGGCAGTAAAGGAATTGTGGAACTGGTCACGAATGACAGGCTGCTAGAGTGCCACGCCATCTTCGGGTTGTTCGACCCGCACCATTGCGCGCAGATGGTGACTCTTATTGAATGAAGTCTTTCACGATGTCACCCTCTATGACGTTCCTCAGCGCAGCTGTGTGGGCGCGCGACTTCAACAAACGTAAATTCCTCAAAGGTATCAGCGTGGCGCTGCTACACCGGGTAGACTGCAGGAGTGTGGTAAAGGTGACACACAAGTATTTCTGAGCACTTATATAGTCCAGAACGCTTATCAGGCCAGGTTATAATTGGAATGCTGGAAGAATGAATCCACCAAGTGCTTGTTAGGTTGGAAGTTAATCAGTTAAGTGTAGGAGATAATTATTGAGAAATGTCTCTCCTGTAGACACATGAACATCAAATCTTGCTGCCTCCCTACGACGTGTCTGACTTACTACTGTGTGTACTAGGCACGGCAGAGTGCCTTCTGAATTGTGATGCAGGGTACAAATTTGCCACGTCCATTCACATATGCCGTCAGACTGAGGTTGGAAACACCACGGAAACGTAGGTAAATTTCTACCAAACTACACGACATGAGGCAGTATTATCCAGACAACGTGACGAGAATTTTAAATTAAACAAACGCCGTGCCATTGAAGTACAGTTTTTTTGTTGTCCTAATTGTTTGGCTACTGTGTGCGGTGAGATGACGTTCCTAGGTACCGCAACCTGCTATACCAGCCTTTGATGGTAGATGAGTATGGGACTTTTGTGGCGATGAGTATCACCACAGTTATAACTGCCGGGTTAAACTGAACTGCTCGGACAGAAACATGACCCATTGCCACTTTGCCGACCAAAAACCCCACATTCATTACTCTGGGATTGAATAAGGGTGTCCATGTAGAGAAATGACAAATAATATGGGCTATAACAGGGACTTTGTGATAAGGAAAGAGACTGGACTGGATGTAGCAAAAAAGCAAACTTTGAAATTAAAATTTGGTCATAGATAGAGGGTATATTAGAAAGATGGAAAATGAATTACATAAGAAAGAAGTTAATAATTTCTAAGCGTAACCAAATATTATCAGGATCAATTCAAGCATGGTAAGATGAGTGAGAAATGTAATATCAGCAGTGCATATTATAATGTTAAGCCAAAAGACAAGTTAGAAGGTCCGCGCGTAGATGACAGGATAATACTGAAGTGGCTATCTTAAGGACAATTTATGATGATGTGGACTGGAGTCATTGGGCTAGCAGCGGTTAGTTGTGAACTCTTGTAAACGCAGTAACCAAACTTCAGGTTCCAAAATAGGTCAAGAAATTTTTAGCTGAATTATCTGATTCGTTATAACTTTACAGTGAGGGAAAAACACCAGCACTGACACTGAAGCCACAAATCTTTCGAAACATATCAAATAAACAACTAGATTAAAATAAGAGGAATGCTAAATCTTGAGGTGGTAACTGTTGTCGAACCTTGAACTCCCAAACCTGAAGGTACAAACATTCAGTGACTGGACCCTTCAAAACTGACACCGAATAAACTGATCGCCTACTTTGATGGATCAAACACCTGAACAAAGCCTTTGACTCTGTGGTGCTAAGAGAGGTCGTCGAAATCAAGGTTAGGACACCGGACTTCGAAAATTGATTGAGAATTATGGGTAAGCAGTAAGGACAAATTTGTCCATCTGGTTATTGCAGGAGGCTACGAATAGATATGGGAGGGTGGATGCATAGCTTCTCACATTCCTACCCCTGTAATAGATGACCTGAGTGGCGAGTTGCATGCCCCTGCCATTCCATTTGTGGGGAAGGAGCCACCCATAACCGTTGGTCAGTATGTTGGCCGGGTCCCAGAATAGGTCTGGATGCTGTGGAGAAAAGAAAAATTTTGGCTTATGTCGTCCACTCGTCAAAACGTCTTCATAGTGTTGTGCTAAGTGAACTGGGCTTGCAGGTAAACTGGGGAAATGAGAATTTTTGTACGGAAACTTCTTGGAAGACGATCAGCTGGAAGATCTAGAAGGGGCTAGGAGAAAAGTCATTGTAAGGAGATGAATTGCGAATATCGTGATGAGCAGTGGACCTGTATTTTGACATACCCTGTCGTGTAGTGTGTCGTGCACATATCGATGTGGCGTTAAGTTCTCGCTCCTGTCGTCAAAAGGAGTATGATCGTGAGCAACCTGCCGTATGTAATGAGGCCTTTCGCACCGCTGGTTTCACTTTTGCCACACTTGCTGATTCAGTCATAAATCAGAATACAGTCAGCCGGTAGCCCGGACCCTGGCGTCAGCCACGCAGCAAGTTACCTCCTAACGTCTCTTTGTGTAGCCATAATACGCCTCAGCATAGTCAGGCAACAAATTGTAAGTACCCCCACAATATTATTACGATCATTACATGAGAAGTACCCCTGCAATATTATTACGGCCAATTTATCAAACTTACCCCCACATCATTCTTAGGGACATTTTGTTACAAGTACCCCCCACCATATTATTACGCCCTTAGTTTACTAAAATACCCACACACTATTAGTACGATCATTTCATTACAAATACTCCAAAAATATTACTACAGTCAGTACATTACAAGCATCCCTACTATGTTATTATGGCCATTACGTTCCAAGTACACATGTAGGCATTAAACCTTAGTGCAGGTACAACATGGCGGTTAGCATTCCTGGGGCCGGGTAAAGATCTATGTCCGGAGACCTATCATACTTGTTTTTATCGTGGTTTTTCTTAGTTCCTTCATAAAGTTCAGGGATTTTGCTTTAGATTAGTCTACAGTCACCTCCACTCCCTTTCCAGTATATTGCTCCATAATGGAACTTTTCTTCAAGTCTCCGTTATCTGAGTTATAAAATGTGTCTTGTAAATAAATGAATAAGTAAATAAATAAGCTGAATAAATAAATAAATGAAGTGAATAAAGGTAGTAAAGCAATGGGGTGTGTGGGCATAAGGAACTGATGATAAAATAAGAAAAGTGAAGTCCGGTTACCTAGGAAGTGTGAGCTTTTATTTCGGCAGAGTTGGTTGACGTCAGAGGCAGCCTGCTCGTAACGTGACGCCAAACTGGACGCTCCTTTTCACGGACGAAAAGGACCTATATCCATTTAATAGGGTGCCTATAAACTTCATTCAACAACACAAAAACACCCTGTCTTACCTCTTTTAACACTATTTTAATTTTATCTGTTTTATATATGAACGAATCTTGTATCGTAACAGGGATTACCTATGATATTAACCATTACGTCCAGTGGCTTCACCTATACAGATTAACAGATTATTGTATGTTTTGTGAGCATTCTTTAAGACGTCCTAATGATGGATGTGAGTACGACCGAAACATGTCGGTGATTAGCAATGTGTAATAAAATATATTTTACCAAAGTGAATTCGTTGGCTATATATATATATATATATATATAGTGATTTAATGCACGGATATGGAACGTATTAAAATATGTTTATATTTTACATAATCCTCAAAATCAGCAGTAATTATTTCCCAAAATATCTTTAAGCAGTTAGTCTTGTTAATGTAAATGCGTGCCTTTACTTTGAGAAAGGATTTGTAAGTTTTTATATTAAGAAGCAACGGTGAAATATGTTGTCGTAGATGGCTGTAAACTGATTGCACAATGTGATCACAAGAAAAGCCAAGACAGCAGTGCGCGGTATTATCTGCTGTTTCGTTACACTGGATTTCACCTGGTTCGAGCAGAGAACTACCTTCGATGTCCACAGCTGGAAAGTCATTTAACTGAACTGCGTGCTTGTGAAACTCGAGTAAATCTGTATGTTCCACCCGCATAGCAGTCTGCAACGTAACTTTATCACCGTATGCTCTATTATCTCAACAGAAAATATTGCCGTTTTACTATTAGCGACTTCTTCTTAGTTTCTTTCTTGTCCGCAACGAAAATTTTACAAAAATGTGTTTTAGCTTAATCCTGTTTTTTCCCCCATTTTGTATTGACAACTTGAGGATGCCTGTGCGGACTGACACGAAATTTAATTATGGGATTAGTATTACACAAACGTACGTCAGCACAATCTATTTATCCTAGAGTAAGGCTACATGTTTCGACTAAATATTAGTCACCTTCAAGTCCCTATACAATTTCGTTACCAGATGCTTTGTCCACTTTGGGATCCCATAGTGTTTACATTTATAGATTACTTATTAACTGAAGCTTTCTAGAAAAGTTTTAACTACAGAGTGTTTTATTTGCAGACTGTGTTTAACATTTTGACGCCTAATGTCAACTATAGTGGTCGTACCGCACCGCTAACCTCTAAAGTTGCATTTTATATATTTATTCAACAAACATAGGTACTGAATACTTAAACATGGTATATACTCTCCGTTTTTTCTCTTCAAAATGCAGTTTGTTTCATAATTCTAACGTATTTGGTTCCTGTATTATTCACATTTTATATACAGGCTGTGCTAAAATTAAAAAAAAAAAGCAATTCCGGCGCCAAAAGGTTAAGCATTAAAACAATAAAGCACAAAGACTCCTTTCTTTACAATGTGTTGATTCCACCGGATATTCAACTGTGGGGTACCTTTGTCGTATTACGGTTTGGTGTTGGGTTACTTCTGCTTTCCTTATTTGATATGGATAGTTGTGTTCGTTTGCCGTTACCGCCTTCTGGAGTGTTTGCGCGGTTCTGTCGGGTGGAGTTTCCGTGGAGGTTTTGTCGTTATGCTACGAGAACATAACTATATGCTATAACAGAACGGGTACGTTTCTAGTAGCTGGGTTTTATCTTACTACCTAGACCGTGGGTTTGTGATTCTATTAGTTAATTTATTAGGAAGACTTACATGTATTTCGTTGTTTGTTCTCTTTTTAATTATGGGAATTTATACCGAAATTTGTCTACATGTTACAGTTTGGTTAAAGTCGCACAACGATACAAACTTTACGAGATTTCAGACTTTCGTCATAGTTTCGCTGGGGTTTTCGTTCTTCTGGGCTGTAAGGTTGCATAACAACCCAGAAGAGCGAAGACATCAATACACACATTTCTTAAATACTCACACGTGTTCCTGCACACATCTCGAGCGTAAATCGCTAATATTTATCGGAAAAATAATAAAACAATTACGAAATATTGGAACCTGGAGGGAACAGTGACGTACTTTTTGTGCATGATACATTTTTATATGGCTGTCGTTATTTTTTAAATAATTAAAGGAAAATGAGCTGGCTAGAAATTCAACTCTAACTGGCTTAGGTTACTGCGCTCAGTGTTATAACTTCGCACAATTTCGTAGAAGTTTAGCAGAATTTCTGTGGAATCTGCCGCGGTGTCTGTTCAGAAGACGGAGGCACCAGCTTCCCACAAAGCACCTGCACGTATCTACCGCAATACACGGCCTCACGTCGCGGGAATGAGTAGTTTTAAATTCGCCGCGTTCAGAACCTCACACCCTTACCGAAGAACTGTTGTGTAGTCCGTAAGAAAACTGGTTGACTTCAGAATGCAGCTCACTGAAACGAAATCGTTTCTTTACAAATACATTTCTTCTGTCTGTACAAAATGTTGAATCACGCAGCAGAAGCGCCTGTGGAATTCCGCTTTATACTCTCCACTACAGGAACACTTGCCCCTCCTCACGCACTCATTTTATTTCCAGTGGAGCGTCGAGACAACGTATTGACCCGGAACCTCGAAGCTTCTCGGAACACGTGTGAGCGCTGTGCATAGTTCCAATCCCGGCGACCAAATGTTTCCTTGTGACAAGGTACGAACTCGGTACCCCATCTCGAATTACCATTAAGAAAGATGTGATTTTTTTAAAATGTAGATCTAATTTTGACTAGGGCCTAGGGGATCGCTAGGTACATAGAAAAACAGTTCTGACATTAGTGTTGGAGACTATATGGCACATTGAGTGACATAGTTGTGAATTTGGTCTGGGGGATTTCTGGTCACATCTGGCGTGCAGTCGTAATATTGGTGTGAGGGGAAAATAATTTCAGTGGATGAAGAACAAATACAATGCAGATATAGGTGAATACCGGTTACAGTGACTGGACAGCCGCACTGTGGATCGTGCCAAATATTGGTGCATATTTGTGGAGTATAAGAGCAAGGTATATAGAGGATAACACTGGTCAGTATTTGTAGCGCGATATGGGTCCAGGAGGATACCTCTCGATGTTTGTAGTGCGATATGGGTCTAGGGGTGTACTGGTCTATATTAGTAGTGCTAAGTGGGTCAAGGGGCATATCGGTTAGTATTTGTAGTGCGATGTAGGTCTAGGGGAATATCAGTCAACATTTATAGTGCGATATGTGTATAGGGAAATACTGGTCATTATGACCAAGAAGAAGAAGAAGAAGAAGAGGAGGAGGAGGAGGGGAAGGAGGAGGAGGAGGTAGAAGGAATTAGTCTACCGCCTGGCTAATCAACACTGTATTTTAGGGCGTCTGGACGCCGGTGTACTACAGTAGAGTGTAGTGTTATTTGAATCTAGGGAAATATTGTTCAAAAATGTTGAGTAAAATTGCGATATTTATTTAGGGGATTAGCTTACTCGTCAATTCGTGTGGAGTATTACTTGCGATAACAAAGGAAATTCTGACCTACGTGTATATTTGTGGATCACAAGTGTGATGTGGATCTAGTTTAATCCTGGCTTATGTTCGTGGAATAAAAGTGGATTTGGGTCTAGAGAACAGTTGTCAGTGCCTGTCTGTGGAGTGTAACTGCGATGTAGATTAGGATCAACACTGATAAATGAAAATGAACAGAGCGTTTTGTTGTTGGATTAGAACATCATTGCCACTGTTGCGTCTCGCACCGACTGTGGCTGACCAAGAGGAAACGTGAAAAAATGGCTTACCATCTATAAAATGTTGTGATAACTGTATAATGAAATTGTAAGGTGGCCACGCTTTGTTCTGGAGGCTTAGAACTTAAGCGGAATTGTTTAAGAATTTTAATACCAATATGGAATAAAGTCATTGTGGGACCTGATAAATCCTTCGGTGCATTTTTGCGAAGTATTGGAACCAGAGTTTATTTGTTTAATCTTCATTTATCTCGCAATTCTATCAGTAGCTCATACTACTCCGTACAAAGTGATAGTTGCCCAACGTTAATCAAGTGAAAGAAATGAAAAGGCGTTACAGCTTTATGTATTGGGCTGCGGAGACCGAAAACAGTATGAAAGGTCTCAGTTGAAATTTAGAGTCTTAAAGCCGAGATTTGACCCCCGGGCCTCCAGAATAGGAAACAGGAAAGGGACTTGTTTGACAGCAACATTCGGTTACCGGCTTCAAATTCCCTCACACATTTCAGGGTTTCTCTTTGTTTCTTCTGTGTTCAGGAAACCTATTGGCTCCAAAAAGTGTTGATATATTCACGGTAAGTGCTGGTGATGCAGTGATCTGCGGCCCACCCCACAGCAACTAAGGTTTCGTTTTTACTATTCCTGCCACAAATTGAAAAATCTCTGCCTTTGGGAAGCAACGGTTGCTCTGACACTATATGTGTAACCAATATGTCAGTATTTATTTTGTAAAGGCTGATTCTGGAGTCTGTGATTATTGCGCTATATGGCCATATGGATCATGCTGTCATGCTTCATTCAGAAAATGTCAATTGCGATTCCCAAAGGACTAGCTAAATTTGCAGACTTAATCCGAACAGACATAACGCATTACTGCAATGCACATTCTATTGTCGAGATTATATCATGTTTGCGACCGGCAGTGAACATCTGATGGACTCATTGTAACACAATTACCTTCTCGCTACACTATGTGTAAAAATAAGTGACATGTGAGGGGCCATATATTGCTCTTGAAGTGGAACCCATGAATTGTAAAGTATGTTAGGCACTATGGGCTCTTTAATTAGGTTTTAAGCAGTCGAAGTTTGAAAGTAACAATTTTCCTTCACTATTTCGTCATTTTTGGCATTTACGGAATGTTTTTGTATCTCACTTGCTGGTGCTGCTTCTGGTCGCTATCCTAAGATAGATGAATCGAGTACACATATGTTATCACGCTTGTTTAAGACATATTTCTATTGTTACTTTTTCATCTACTCCAATGCATTCTAAGTGGTTTCGTTATTTCAGATTTTCCGACTAAAAGTGGGTGTGTTTGTATTGCTTATCTTTCCCATGTGCTCTACATACTGCACCCATCTAACCCTCCTTGATACGGCAATCCTAATAACTTTTGGCAAAGATACAAATTACGAAGCTCCGGGGCTGTGGGATTTTTCTCCATCGTGTTATCATTTACTCCCTCTTACTTTCAAATATGCCTTACAGCACCTGTTCTCAATCAGGTTTTTAGTTTAAATTACACAGTTGATAAATCGATAAATTAATAATTGAGAAACAGGATGTATCCAATTCTTATTCGTGACACCCGAATTGCTGTAAGAAGAAATTTTCAGTCTAACTTCTTTCTTTTCGTGCGGTCGGAAAGATTCCTTACGGCAAGCTCATGGGATTCCCCTTTGATCGGTGTATCGTGGCCCAGGAACACTTCTTCACATCCAGTATGAAAGTCATTCACCTCATCATGAAGAACGTGAAGCAGAAGGTGACTGAGTATAGAAAAACTTCTTATGAAGGTGGCTTGTCTTAAGAAAACGGAAACGTGCGTCATTGTAGATGCTACCGGGCACTCCCCACTGTGTAGCAGGAATAGACATAGTGACATGCTCTAAAAACATTACTTACTAACATGTTTGTTCTTTATTCTGCAATCAAGTTTTGACTCTTTGAGACTGTGTCCATATGAGATGTGTCATCCTGTAGATTCTTACCAGTGTTACAGAAAAACTGTTTCCTCCACCGTCAGGGAAGAAGATGGCGGAGACAGTACACACGTTTTAGTTACTGGTATTGGTCTACAAACACTCAGGTTCTCATATGTCAGAAATTAATGTGGAAATTAATATTTATGCTGCTAGGACATCATTTATGAGATTCGGAACTTTGTGTCTGACTCATAGCGTGGTTTCTGTTACTGTTTGTTTTGGGCCAAAGAGAAGTTTTGTGTGGCAGACTTTGGACAAATTTTAAGTAACGTGTATAAAGATTGTACACTGCTAATAAAGATTATACCTTTGTTGCTTTATAAGATATTTCACAGCTTGTTGCAAAGACAGCTAAAACACTTTATTTCGGGTAATTCTCCGGCGTCTGATTTTTATGTGCCGACGTTTTGGAACACTCTGGTAGATCTATCTTCATAGGTGGTGTAAGCAGAAGAACTGGGAACCAACCAAACAAAGAGCTGCCTGAAGGCGGAGACTTGCGCAAAAGCGCAAGTCGACGGCCCTCGATCTATTTAGTCATTCCTACGTTACCGCATCGTTGGGCTCAGTAACATACAGCCAATAGGCCTTATGCTGGGGCATAACTTTGGCTGGAAGTTTTTCTGGGATTCGAACCCAGAATGGTAATGTTTAAAGTTAACGATAGATTAATCGCGGAAAAATTAAGCCGCCTTACCTGGGAAGAGTGCGAGCCGTTCCCTGTCTATTTTCTAATAGTTGCATCATGTTCTTATTCCATATTTCCCCCTCTTTATCTCTAAAATATCATGCAAATATCTCATTTATCTCTCAACATCTGTAACATTTTTGACGTGTGACACTCCTTACCTGTCACAGCTATTCTCATTCTTCTATTCTAATTCATTTTTCTGCGCCCAATTTTAACACTGTGTCTCATTCTTGTAACATATTGTGGACGTATGTATTTTCTTTTTTACCCCGTTTCCACATTCATTCCCATTACTGTAAAATATTCTTCACGTTTGCATTTTGTGCCCCCTAATTTTCGCATTCCGTCCCATTCCTATGGCATATTCTATATATTTGTATTTTTGTACAACCAATTTTCGAATTCCGTCCCATTCATGTAACATGTTCTCTATATTTGCATTTTCTGTGTCAAATTTTCACATTCCACTCTTATGTGTGTAATATATTGAGTTTTAAATATATTTCTCCAATGCGCAATATTTCGCTTTTAATTATTTTGTAGACAGTTTGACAACGGAGACCTTGTATGTCAATTTTTAATTAGAAGTTCTTCAACAGCATCGGCACTCGGCAATTTAATTAAATGTTTCCCTCCACATCTCTTGGTCCTATGTGGCACGAAGTTGTCTCCTTTCTTCTGGAATTTCTGTTAAATTGAATTTCAGTTTTTTATCAGGAGAGAATTTGCATTTTGTATGGTATATGGCATAATTTGACAAACTCATTGCTTGGACTGCGTAACACCTACTTTACATTGGAAATTTACGAGCACCGGAAAATCATTCGGACTGTAGAATGTGATAGTATTCCCTGCAGTGGTGTTTGGACCATGGAAGCATATTATTTTCTTTAGCGAGCATCCGCTGGAGGGTTCGTGTTGAAAAGGCTGTATCGTGACGATCCTTCTCGCTTTCATCCTTTCTTCTCATTCATACCGTCTATATTATTTTCTATGTTGGCCCATTTATTTCCTTCTTCCATGTTTTTCCTTTTTTTGTGTTTTCTTTTTTTTATTGTGCAGTGTAATGGTAGCGTAAAATAATCTGGTTATTCGCCATATCGAAGTAGGTACAGAAGACTGATGGTAAACGAAATAATTCTGTGGAATAGAGGCTGTTTTGAAATAGAGTTTAAGACATGGACCCTGCTTTACAATCCGAAATGCTAATTACCGTGTTCGTTGACGTAACTGGTCGCTGTTGTGTTCCAAATGAACACATTTCACATTGTTCCATATTCCATCATGATCCACTTACTATTATCCTCCAGTATAAGCCAAGACCACAAAGGTTTTCGTAACAAAGTGGTAAGTGCCAAGTCGAGGAGAAAAAGTCATGAAAATGCCATGTTGTATTTGAAAATAGTTCTAGTATCCTGGATTTTCTTATGAAGTGACTCAGACGACTGCGAAACCTTCGTGAAACCAGTTAAATGGCCGGAATTCGAATTGAGGAAAGGGAGCATTACCGTTATGAAGTGTAAAGTGGTGAATGAAAGTGCGCTTCACTCTGACATGTGGATATGACAAGATGAAATATAAAGTGACTGCCATTAAAAAAAATTAATGTCAAAAGTTAGCTCCCTTCGCCAAGTTTTTAATTTCCAACACAGATTCTCATAATGACAGAGGACGCAGTCGCCCTTCGTTAAGAATTTTGACACCTACAGCGATGCAAAAGTTATTGTCCAAACACTGGAAGTGGCTACGTTAGTGACTGTCTTACAAAGAAAAGACAGGTCAGAAACTATTCATACTCTGCACATTACATAAACTCTCACAAGCCCAGCAGCCTCAATCTAAGCATCTTTCCACCAATTTATACAATAATAAACCACTTAAGTTAGAAGCTGTTCACTGACATCTATCGTCCCCCAAGGGTCTTTCCTTCCTGAAAGTCTTGTAAGCTCTCATAATTGATTTTTGAGGTAAAAGTTAAAAGTTGAAGTCTGCTCTAGAATAGGTCGCGTAAACCCAGAGAGGGAATACAGGTATAGCTCATTCTTTGACCTCGGCGCTAGGTGGTTGTGGTTGTTCAACGCCAATTCCTAGCCCTTTTATTGGCGGGAATGAGAACCGGTACTCAATGTACAGGAGGCTGTGTGGGCCCCAGTGCCGGTATATCATAACCTATCATAACCAACAATCCACGAACCTGTCATAATATTGACGAAAGCCATAAAAATTGAAAGTGAAGAAAAAACGTGCCCCCCCCCCCCCCCCCCTCATTCAACTTCCCAACCCCAAATGTTTCCTCCCATCTAAAAACAAAAAAACACCAAACTATTAAAAAAAGGGAGAAAACACAAAAAAAGAAAAAAGTAAAAAAAAACGGCCCCCCCCCCCCCCCAGTCATCGATAACCTTCACACGTCATGTGTACCTCCGTTGCATAACCACATCTAGGAGGTCAGTTGGAAGGTCAAAGAACGTGACAACAGCAACAATAAACTGAAATATCCAGGAAGTACCATAAATATGCTTCAGTAATTAGGTACACAATTTAGTTGAACTTTGTAAAAAATTATTGACATCCGCTTCGGCTCTGCTGTTAGAATGTTTAATTGGGATTTTAATTTTAATTTTTTTCAATAAATTCCAAAAGATAAAATTAAATTTTAACATTTTATTAGACGGCGTATTTCGCCTGCTTTATTTAAGAAGTTTGCTGCCATAATGTGTTTATATGTATGCATGTATGTATGCATGCATGTATGTATGTATGTATGTGTGTGTGTTTGTATGTGTGTAAGCGTGTATGCATGTATGCATGTATGTATGCATGTATGTATGTATGCATGTGTGTATGTATGTATGTATTTGTGTATATATATATATATATATGTAAACACACACACACATATATATATATATATATACACACACACCATCGTCGGTACAAGATGGCCGTAGCGACTAAAATTGGCGGGGGTATCTAATATATATGGGTCCTCTTGGTGGAAACTGGTTCATATCACCCACCTGGGGCCTTGAATTTTGGGGTGGCTCCTCGAGTTTTGAGAAGTTTGTTCACACGTTTGTACGTAAACACAACAGATTATGGACACAGTATCCTTTTGCATTCTTACAACAGGGCGAACTGATGATGGCCTAATTATATAATGGGAAACACACTGCAATCTCCATAATCCTGCCACTTAGAGTAAATAAAAGAATAATGTTCCTCACCTCATAGAAATTAACCTTCATTTCTATAAAATGAGATCGTTCTTTATTGACCAATATAATGCTAAAATGTACGTAGTCGGAAAGATAAATATTTGAAAAAGAGAGTAAATTTATCTCCACTATAGTGTGAGTGCGGTTGTTCTAAAAAAAATCACAGGACAGACGCAAAATACGGGCGCACACAAACATAATCATGCGCACATATTTTTTTGTGTGCAAGTGTCTCATTATGATATTATAAATTATTGACTGGCTAATTCACTTCAGTATTCGCACCATCATTACAGTAACAGAACAGCTCCACATCTGCACATGTTCATATTAAACTCCATTACTGCTAAGGGGAGAGTTTCAAATGGTTTATGACTATGGAATTAGGGACTGGAGGGCAGCAGGTGAACTAAACATTATGATTGTTACATAATTTTGTTTTCATCGGAAGTAAAACGTCTGACATTTCGAAATTTGGCGTATTGGGATTATTTTATATAAAAACAGTAAGTCAACGACCGATAAACGTCTATACTCATACCAAGATTAACATGTGTTACCAACGCAGACTGATTACACAGCGCTGGCATTGGATAATAGTACTGTGCATTATGTGTAAAGGGTTATCAATCACTGACTTCACGGCCGAAAACAATACTGAAGTAGGAGATAGCGAAAATCCCCCCCCCCCGAGCATCACACCCGCTTGTAGACAGCCTTAAGTTACTGATAACTTAAGTTTTTTAGGCAGCTTCACGCTTCGCCCGCATTTTCCATGAAAAAAATTCCTTTCTTCTCATTGGATAAGAAATTGAATGAATTCCACAGCCGGTCCGAGCAACGTGGGGCTAAGAGAAATACACTGCCTGGGCTGAAATTTCCCGTCCAGCCCAGCAAGCTAAAATAGCTAAAATAGTTTATAATCTTTTCAGAAGAAATTAGAAGAGAAATACAATAGAATGGTGGGTGGTAGACAAACAGGCAGTAGAAGCAGCTGGCGCTACTTACGGACCTTGCAGGTTTTAAAACCTAATCTAACTCGTGATTTTTTTTTATTTCTTGCAATTTCACACGCGCCGCACCAAAAGAAACTCAACATGCGCCTGAAGAAGTACGTGTCTGAACGTCTACGACCTATCGAAATCACGGATGCGATAAATGAGTAAGGAATTTCTCGCGTCTCGAAATATTTTCATATTGACCAAGTTGGTATTTCTGATAATGGATTGAAGCATACGAAAGTCGGGGCAGAGAGGGAGAATATTATGTAGTGGTTAGAGTTTTTCTTTCGAACCTTGTTCGGGAAGCAGTCTAAAGTGACATATTTTTTGTGATTTTGTACATTCTGTCCGAAGTGTCGATAATATACTCTGCTTTATTATCAACACTTAACGTAAAAGTCAGTTCTGTGTAAATACCTGCAGTTAGTGAAACCTCTTTACATTAAGTAAAAACCATTATCACTCCTTCACCGGTCGTTACCGTCCAGAGGCTAGCACTCATATTTCCACTTGGGGGATCCTGAGTGCAAATCGTCGCCTCCAGGTTGGACATTTCGATTTCGATCGATTTCTTCCGGGTTTACTGAGTTTGACCAGAAAAAAGCCTGGTCAGCATGCCCACCCATTAGGTCACGGCGTTACCTTCCACTTCTTTTCCAGTTCCTTATTTACCAATAATCCTTCCATTCGACGCTCTGTATTCTGAGGTATTGGCAGGAGCCTCATGCCAGCCACAGGCTAAGCAAGTAAATGATTTGGATAGCGCTCTGAAAATTATTTCAGATAGTGCTAATAGTTCTGTGTAACAAGTACTCTGGCTGTCAAAAGTAACAGACCGTACTGAAATTTAATTATAAATCGATTGAAAATAACGAAATATTTTATATAGCATTAGCATGAATTTCATATTCCGGTGACACATTTGTCTTATGAAACTTAGGGCCAGGAAATTCTCATGTGCCACCACGAAATAATCTGCCAAATAGCTATGGGAGAAGCCTCACCTCCAAGCTTTATGGGGCTAGGTTTCACTAATTAGTGGTTGTTATATCGTCATCGATTCCAGTGTTGAGTCCTTCATGTCCTCTACATCAGCGTGCATATTTCAATAAAGTATGGTGATGTTTGAATGACCATATAAAATTTGTTCTGTACAGGTTTCCTTGGCTTTATTTGCCGCTTATATGTAACTGAACTTTTGGATTATGGATATCGGGGGACTATTTCCCAGGGGCAAACTGACCACTCACTCCTATCTCGTACCAGGGCCAGTAACGCGTGAAGCCATGCGTGCACTTCCCTGTATGAATTCGTTACAAATTTAACTTCATGTAGTGAGGCAACATATTTGACAAAAGTGGAGTAAAATAGTGTTTTGTAGACGACGACTAAGTTGGAGGAATTACATTACAATTTTATGTGTTCCATAACCTTGCACTGAGGAATATTTATGTAAAAAACTAAAAAACTCACATTGATAAAACATGTTTTATCATAATTACTATTCGCCGACATGTTTCGGTCACTTCTTTGACCATCTTCAGGGTGTCACACAAGAATATCAGCAATATACGACAGTCGCACAAACTGCATAACTACAACCACCCAGTGAAACAGTTAATGCCTTATGCTTTCCGTGTGGTCATTAACGGTCAAATGAGGTTGTTGAAACTGATAAAATTGGGATTGTTTATTTTGCTTCTTAGCTGTTTATAGCTGATAGACACCCTGTTAGAGGAGCACCATAGCGGAGACCGCTTGACATAAACATAAACACACCCGATTTTACCTGTTTTGAAGGACGACATAACACGACATCTTGTGACCACATGGAACGCTCAAGTTATTAAGTGTAACATCGGGTGAAATAGTTCTATATTGTGGTATTTGTGTGTGACAGTATAATGATGGTCATAGAAGCGACCGAAGCATGTCGGTGAATAGTAATATATGATAAAATACATTTTATTAATGTGCATTTTCTAGTTTGTGACATAACTGTAAATATTACAATTGTTCACACAGAAACAGCGCGAGAACGTTTGGAGTCTAATTGGAGGATTTTTGTCGGCAGAGTGAAAAATCTCATTCTATAAGGTTTGGAGAATTTCGTGACAAGCGGAGAAATTATCAACTTGTTAAAAATGGACTGAATTATAGAGTTGTGTGTCAATAATATGAATTATATGATATAGAATATCACGATGTTGAACTGAGATGAACGTGGAAGGTAGCCACGTTTTTGCTACTTCGGTGTAATATCAGAATCTGGAGGAAATAAGAACAACATTAGTCAGGGGAGCAGATCCAGTTCCGAGAATCTGAATAAGGACGGCCCGGGTTCGAAGCAGAATTACCATGGCTTTCATTTTCGTGACAGTCTCTGGAATAATCTCAGTCAGCATTATGTACAAACCTGTTTTAAACCCATGTTTAATGGAATGGCCTTGGCTACAGCAGGCCTAGCAATGGGACTGAGTCTCTTCGTACTAAAATGAATATTAGATTATTCGGTTATACGAGACATGATTAAAAAAATGAAACCCGTCATAAGAATACCAACAGGCGGATTGTAGTACGAGACATTATTCCTGGGAAAGGGAAATGTTTTACTGTTCTAAAGACTTTAAGTTATTGCCAGATAGTCTGGTAATTGCCAGTTAAGGGGTAAGGTAAGTTCTGGTAAAATCCGCAGTTTCTAAGAGTACGCTGTGCTAATTTCTCGAAACCTGCCATAGGTAGCAGCACAATGCACACGGTGGCAGTTCCACAACTACTAAGGCCAGTGGAGTAAAATATTCGAAGATGTGTGATCCTTGTGATAAATTTGAGTGGGAATTTTCAGTTTTGATTAGGAAAACTGTAACAATTTTGTGTGATTAAGTAAGAATTTTCTCCTGAAAGACTTCTGGCCAAAAGGTAAGGTTGTATCTTATAAAATCCCAATATGAAACATACGTGTATTATGTGGCTGTTTATTCAAACACAATGTAACAAATATGGCGGTCATAGGAAGAGATTATAAAAATGGACGAGTCGTCTAACAGTGCGCGGGGTAAGGTTGCGCGCATTCCTAGAAAAACCACATTTACGCGCTCTATGAAGTTACCTTGTTCGTATTTTTTTAGAGGAAGGTTGTCTTGTTTTGTACAGCGTGTTTCTCTATTAGAGGCAATGGGCAAGCGCAAGAGGATAGGGGATGCAATTAAAATTCACGGCTGAAATTATGATTACGGTAACCGACGTATATAAGCTGCAGAAAGCAAGAGGCCAATAGCTGAAGCCTTCGAAGTACCTGAATCAACGCTGAGGAAGTGGCTGAAGACGGGGACATTACCAAAGTCTCTAGGTCGCTTCAAGGTTACGCTTCCAGATAAAGAAGAGAAATAATTACCTGTTTGTTTCAGAGATTCAGACGCCAGATTTTGTGGTCTAACAGAATTAGCCTTTGATAATGCGGAGAAGAGCTGGTATTGAAGACAGTTTGAACAAAGGGAAAAATTGCTGGAAAAGACTGGCTGATCATATTTTGCAAGAGACAGAAGTTTTCAACCAGACTGCACGAAAATTACAGCCTTCTAAGAAATCAAGGCTTCAATGAAGTTCAAGTACCCAGGCGTTTTGATAATTTACGTAATGTAAAGCACAAATCCCCCCCCCCCCCAACCAATTTTTTTTTCTTCTCTTAAAATGCCAACAACTCTCCCCGCATTAACTTTCGTGAGGACACAGCAATGAAGCTTAACGTT
>Ga0123354_10001101_pt1 | contig 31338 bp, 18 predicted proteins | sample TergutLab28metaG_2_FD_97872 | JGI IMG/M metagenome (GOLD analysis project Ga0123354, IMG submission 97872) | Labiotermes labralis P4 segment gut microbial communities from Petit-Saut dam, French Guiana - Lab288 P4 | ecosystem: Host-associated > Arthropoda: Insects > Digestive system > Gut ... | reverse complement strand
TATTGTACCAAATTTATGGTATTATAAGGATATGTTAGATGAAATGCATTATGATATTAAACTAGAAGAATTATTAGGTGAAAAGTTTAATTTGCATTCATCGATCGATAAAGTAATTTTGCGCGAAGTACCTGTAAGTGGCAGTGCCACGGCCACGGTTTTTTTGAGCCGGAACAAGCACTTGTATGCCTATATAGCGGCAAAATCAAAAATGCAGCTAGCCGATGTTAAAAAGATTTTGTTCAATATGGGGCTTAAAGCAGAATTGTTTTTTCCGCCGGCTGGTAAAATTAATTATTTTGAAGATGTGGCACGGGCTAAGTTTTTAGAGGTTTTCCCCGGGCGCAATGTGGTCACTAACGATGATTTGATTTTTTATAAAACTTTAGTTGATTATAACCCGGCGCTAGTACAAATCACCGAAGTAAAAAACGGTATAATCCGCATTTATGACCCGGATACTAGAGGTAAATGGCGTCAGGGCGCTAAATTTAGTTATCGTAGGATCAAAACGTCGTGAGTCGCGAAACTAAAAATGTGATTGAGGTTAAAAACTTTGTTATGCGCTTTGGTGACAAAGAAGTTATTCATGATCTATCGTTTGCGGTTAAACGTGGTGAGACGTTTGGTTTTTTAGGCAGCAATGGTAGCGGTAAAACCACTACTTTACGGGCGCTGCTCGGTATTTATGAACCGACGGCTGGCGAGCTACTAATCAATGAGCAAAAATACGATGTTGCGGGTAATACGAAAATTGGTTATTTACCAGAAGAACGCGGTCTGTATAAAAAAGAGCAAGTATTGGATGTGATGATCTATTTTGGCCAACTAAAAGGTATGACGCGCGCGGCCGCTAGCGATTTTTCGCTTAAATACCTGGCTAAAGTTGGTTTAAATGGTTACGAAACTTCGCGTATCGATAAACTTAGCGGCGGCCAACAGCAAAAAGTCCAGCTTGGTATTACGATTATGAATGATCCAGAACTGCTGATTCTGGATGAGCCCACCAAGGGCTTTGATCCAGTTAATCAACGACTATTAATGGATATTATTCTTGATTTGCAGCAACGCGGCACGACGGTCATGATGGTAACGCACCAAATGGATGAGGTTGAAAAATTATGTGATCGCGTGCTTTTGCTCAAAGACGGCATAGCCAAAGAATACGGCACCGTCGCCAGCGTGCGTAAAAAATATGGCGGCAAGCACATGGAAGATATTTTCATTAAAATTTACGGTGGCATTGATGGCGAGAATGAGGATGAGACCAATGGACATTTTTCGTTAAGTGGTTTGGCAAAATCACAGAAGAGGAAAAAATGAAGAAGAAGCTTTTTGGTCATAATTTCGCGGTTGTTTATCGATTCGAAGTGGTTCGCACGCTAAAGAAGAAATCTTTTTGGGTTACGATGTTGGCTTTTCCGATTTTAATAACAGCAGTTTTTGGCATTGCTTTTTACGCTGGTAACCAAAGTGATACGGCTAGTGCTAACCTAGCTAAGGAAAAGTTCTCGATTGGCGTAACGGACAATAGTAACGTAATATCTGGCACAATTATTAAACAAACTGGTGCTACAAAAATTACAGATAAAAATACTGGCATGGCGAAAGTTAAAGCTGGTAAATTAGATGCCTATTTTTACTATCCAAAAAATCTAGCTAAAGATAAAGTAGAAATTTATGCTAAAAATGTCGGGATTTTTGACAATAGTAAGTACCAAGCTGTGGCGCAGTCGTTGTTGCAAAGTTCGGCTTTAGCTAAAACTAGCCCCGAAGTCGTGGCGATTTTAGGTAGTAAAATTAATTTTGATGTGCAAACTTTTCAGGATGGTAAAAGCTACAATCCGATGATGGAAATGATTGCACCGGGTGTGTTTCTGGTGTTGTTTTACTTAATTATCGCCACGTTTGGTGGGCAGATGATGAACGCTGTAGTTGAAGAAAAAGAAAATCGCGTGAGCGAAATGATTTTAACAACCATAAAAGCCCGCACATTGATTATTGGCAAAATCTTTGCTTTTCTAACGTTAATTTTAATCCAAATGTTAGTGATAGTCAGCTTGGTAGCTATTGCCTATTTGCTGCTGCGTAATAACTTAAATTTGCCGTCATTTGCCTTAAGCCAAATTCCACTTAACCCAGGTCGGATTATCACTAGTTTTATAATTTTTATGGCCGCACTGTTATTATATAGTGGTTTATTGGTGGCAATTGGTGCTGCTATGCCAACTGCCAAAGAAGCCAATCAATTCTTTGCTATTCCAATGCTGCTGATTTTTGCACCACTTTATGTAGCACCAATGTTAATTACCAGTGTTAAAACGCCGATGATATCTTTTTTGACCTTTTTCCCATTCACGGCGCCAGTACCTTTGATGTTGCGAAACGCTGTTGGTAACTTGACGGCAATAGAAACTATTATTGGTTTTTCGATTTTGACAATAACAGCAATAATCATATTTGTTATTGCGGCGCGCTTGTTTCAAACTGGCGCTGTGGAATACAGCAAGAAACTATCATTAAAAAATGTGTTTAAGAAGAAATAGCTAAATAAATTGCAAAAGGTTTAGGCGGCTCACTTAGAGCCGCCTTTTGTCATTGGGCATCCGTGATTCGATAGCCAAAACCAAAACTATCAAACTCTGTTGTTAGCTCTGCTACCCCATCAGGGAATTCTGCTTGAACTTTTGGATCGTCCATATTCAGCAGACGTAGATCTAGGTTTCCTAATTCGTGATCTACCCAATCGATGAATCCGATCAAATGCAGTTTTTTGATAGTATATTCCTCAGTATTTTTACCGCCAGTTTGGTTAAATCGGAATGCACAACCTTGTCCGCCGTACCATTCGATATATTCGATATCGACAGATAGGGCATCGTCGATACATACAGGCCGATCATCAACCATAATTGCCTCTACCAGTGCGTAGGCCATTTTGCCAACTCCTTAAATGTGCTCGCCCATTGACATTTTTATTTAACCAAGAATAATTAAGCTTGTCAACGTTATGAATTTGCTAGTAGTGCTTTGCATCGCGAAATAATAATAGTGGCGATTATGCCATTGGTAATAATATTTATAGAGTGATCGAGCAAAGTTACATAGTTGTAGCTAGTGGTAGCAATGATACAAAATATCATCGTAAAAATTTGGATTACCCACATCGAAAGGGTTTCCTCGCCCGGTTTGAACCAGGCTTTGCGCATGGTGGCAATTGCACCCAGTACACCAGCAAAAGTTATTAAGGTTGCGGCGATTTCTGATTGTTTTACGAACGCCCAGCAGATTAAAGCCGCCATAGCAGCTATAAAACAAATAATATCAACGCGTTTTATATCACGCTGACCACCGTTTTTGAAAGCTAGGACTACGACTGTAGTGGCCAATGTTAACATGGCGAACTCGTACCAAATCATCGCACCAGCACCATTTGTAAAAAGCACTGCTGTAAGTACTGCGGTAGTGGTTGACCACACCATCCAGGTTATAGGGTTTGGGCGGGTTTTGCCACGCCAGGTATTGTATAAATATGGTGCGTAGGCAATGAATGGCAAAATTACTGCAATTATGCCGGCAATAATTTTAATATCCACTATTTTAATTCCAATATGACGAGATTTTCGATGTGTGGAGTGCGTGGGAAGAAATTATATGGTTGGCACAAATTAATTTTATAGCGTTTAAGCAATGGCGCAATGTCGCGAGCCTGGGTGGTAGGATTACAGCTTAGATAGATGATTGTTGGGGGTAATACCCTAGTTAGTGTCATGATGACACTAACATGTAGCCCAGCCCGCGGTGGATCTAAAATGATTGTTGCGTCGGCTGTTATGTAATTTAGGGCATCTTCGGTTTTTGCATGGATGGCAATCGGGAGTCGCGCAGAAATCGGTTGGTCAACGACTCGCCCTACGTTTGCGGTTAATTCGCTGTAAGCATGTTTGTCAGTTTCAACCAATACTAAATCTTTATCACGAGCTACAGATAAACCAATCGTGCCCACGCCAGCATACATGTCGACTACCCTATCAGTCGTGATGTATTCTTTAATTTTCTGCAGTGCTAACCTATAGACGGGCAAGTTTATTTGAAAGAACCCATTAGGCGAATATGAATATTTATAACCAAGTAGTTCGTCGGCTAAAGGCTGCATATGTGGATGAGACTTGTTATTCTCGAACAATGCGCTGCTCACTTGACCCACTTGGTCACAACGTATTAATAATGACTGATATTTGCGAGCTTGTTCTTTGTGGGTGTTTAAATCGGCTATGGTTCGCTGGGCTTCAACTAAGATCTCGGGCCGTTCAATACTTGAACTTGTTATGGGTGTTTTAATGTGTGTACCGCGTTTATGAAAAGCCAAATCTATTAAATTTTTATTGTTGTCCCAATATAGCGAATATTCCATTTTGTTACGATAAAAATATTGCCGACCGTCATCCTGAACTTGTTTTGGGATCTTGAGACCAGATTCCGAGACAAGTTCGGAATGACATAGTGAAAGTTGTTGGCGAAATGCTTCTTGCACTAGTAAAGCTTTTTGTTCTAGCTCGAAGTCGTAATCCATAATTTGCCACGGGCTGGTACTTAAATAACAATCATCTTTTGGTTTTATGCGATATGGTGAATGTTCTAAAACTTTTGTGGTTATACCTTCTACAAATTTAGCCTTATTTTTGGTAATTTCGATTTCAACTAGTTCATTCGGTAGGCCACCCCACACAAAAGCCTTTTTGCCATTTTCGAGCGTACCAATCGCCTGCCCGCCGGGCACCAACTTGTCTAACTGCAAAGTTTGTTTTTCATGGTTTAGCATTACATCAATTGTAACACGTGGCTATTTTTTACGGCTACGAGTGGTCTCGACTAACTTGCCGTCACTAATACGAAACGACATATCGGTTCGGCCGGCGATGTCAAGGTCGTGTGTGACTGCCACGACAGTGGCATTTTCTTTCCGAGATAATTGGTGTAATAAATCGAAGATCATTTTGCCGGTAGTGTCGTCGAGGTTGCCAGTTGGTTCGTCCGCTAAGATCAAATTGGGCTTATTGGCCAACGCACGTGCGATAGCTACACGTTGCTGCTCACCGCCAGATAGTTTGCCTGGCCGCGATAGTTGCCGCGCGCCTTTGATACCAACCTGGTCTAATAATTCTTCGGCTCGAGCAATTCTGGTTGGTCTGTCCACACCAGCAAATTCCATTGCCAAACAAACATTTTCACGGGCTGTCAGGTTGGGGATCAATTGATAATTTTGAAACACAAAACCGATTTCATGGCAACGATAATCGTCCAATTCCCGGCCATTAATCTTTTCAATATTCTTATCGGCTACTTCAATATTGCCACTTGTTGGCCGGTCTAGTGCGCCTAGCAAGCTAAGTAGAGTCGATTTGCCAGAACCACTTTTGCCAATTATGCTAGCAAATACACCATCGCTGACGGCAAAGCTAACATCGTTAACTGCGGTAATGGTGCTACCATCGCCGGCTTTAAATTCTTTGGTTAAATTAGACACTTTTAACATGATTCCTCCTTATTCTGCCCTTACCGCTTCGGCGGGGCGGACTTTCATAGCGATTACACTGGCGGCAGTAGCGCCAACCGCAGCGGTTATGACTGCTACGCCTAATGCGTATAGCACAATTGTCCAATCTATTTTAACCACGACATCACTGATAGCTCGACTGCCGCGATTAGCAAACTGGGCGAAGTTTGGTCTTTGGCCGTTTGAGGTTGACCCTTGGACACCATTTGACCCACCGCCTGTTGGCATACCATTGTCTTGCTGTGAACTAGAATTGCTAGAACTAACTAGTGTGTTAGTCAGTGGTGTAGCGGCCACAATACCGACACCAAGTCCGATTATTACCGCCAAAAGTGTCAGCACCAAGCTTTCGGCGACGAATTGCGTAATAATGGTTTTACCTTTGGCGCCAATGGCCTTAAGCACACCGATTTCGTTGCGACGTTCACGTACTACCATTAGCATGGCCAAAAAGATGATAACAGCCGCTGCCACGCCACAAGCAATTAGACTGATCGTGCTGGTAGTTTTAATACTAGCTAGACTATCAATAGTGGTTTGGGCATTAGCTTTGTCGCTGGTTACATCGGCAATATTGTTACCGTTAGAATCTGTACCCAACGTACTGGTAATGGCCGTTACGGCTGCGTCGGTGTTATTGACGTTATCGACAGTAGCAATAATAGAGTTAATTGTGCCCGATTGCCCACTCAAGGTTTGCAGTGTGCTGAGTGGCAAAACTACCACCGAGCCTATACTCATGTTACGCCCGCCGCGTGGCTGGCCAGAATTAGAATTGGTCGAATTTGACGAGGTTGAATCACTACTAGCTAGGATGCCTTTTACGGTAATTGTTTTGCCGTATAAGGTAAAGGTCGAGCCAACTTTTAGGTTATTTTGTGTAGCTAGTTGGTCACCGACCACTGCTTCATCGTTCGAAGAAGTGCCATCGATCATGTCACCAGAACTTAGTTTTATGTTGCCCAAAGTTGAAGCTAATTGGCTAGGATTATTAACGCCAGCCAGTGCTATTGGCATCTTAAAGCCAGTAATTTGGGCAGCAGAACTACTATCGCTACTGCTAAGTTCGTTGCCACGGTTAAAGGTTGGTGTTGGACTGGTTAAATTAGTATCGGTGCCCGAAGTAGCACGGACTGTTAGTGTAGCACTAGCCGACGCAACGTGTGCAACATTCTTTATTTTTGTAAGATCGGCCGTTGTTAAGGTGTTGCCTTGGCTAGAATTAGAGCTAGAATCACTGGTAGAATTGGATCGCTCAAAACCACCACCAAAACCCATGCCGCCAAAAGCTCGCATGCCAGCCGGTGTAATTGTGATATTATTGCCAATTGACGCCTGGACCGAATCAATTTTAGTTTGTACTGCCTGACGTGCCACTAACATGGCTAACGCGAGGCCAATCGCCAATGCTAAGATTAATGTTACTGATATGGTGCGAATGCCATTACGAAAAGCATTTCGTACCCCGCGTGAAAAACTATTCATTTGTTCCTCCTTTTGTTAATTTAACCGTGAACTTGGCTCCTTTGATTTTGCCGTGATCAACTATATTCTCGGCCACGATTTTGGCATTAATTTTGTGAGCCAGATTCTGTGCCAAACTCAACCCTAAACCGTAACCTTGCGTAGTACGGGCTTTATCAGCGCGATAAAAACGATCAAAAATATGTGGTAGATCGTCTGGTGCGATGCCAGATCCTTGGTCTGAAATATTTATACTTTGCCGATTAGCACTTATTGTGATGGTGGATTTTGCAGGGCTGTATTTAATGGCGTTGTCGAGTAAGGCAGTTAGAATGTCATGCAACGTATCGGCATCTGTTAAAGTGTTAATACTTTTAACTTGATTTGAAATCTTGATATGTTTCGCCGTAGCTAGCGATTGCAATTGTTTGATGGCGCTTTGGCTTACCTGCGCCAAGTTTGTGTTAGTTAATAACGGTTTGTCGATTTTACCAAGATGCAGTAATCGGTCAGTTAGTTCTCGCAGCTTGCCGATTTCTTCGAGATTGCTTTGTATACCAGCTCGCAAATCTTTGTTGGTAGTCGATTTATCACGTAGCAGAACTTCGTTTTCCATCTGCATGCCGGCTAGTGGCGTCCGGAGTTCGTGGCTAGCATCACTAGCAAAGCGACTTTCGGCTTCTATGGCATTCTTGACTGGACGCAATGTGTATTGAGCCAAAAAGTAGCTTGCCACAGCTCCAGCTAGTAACACACCCACATTAATAAATATTAGTTCAATTAGTAAACGAGCACGGATGCTATCATCACGCCGTTGCATAAAATCTCGGATTTGGGCGTTAGTATTTATAAAACCACGTTGGATCATTACACCATTTGGTGGGAACGGTCGGTTCATTTCGGAATTAGCGACACCGTAGAACGCTGCACTAAAACCAACGCAAATTATTAACAAGATAGTTGAATAAATGGCAGTTAGTTTTAGAACGGCTTTATCGAATAATTTCATTCGTCTTCCCCGATTTTATAACCGAAACCACGCAACGTATGGATTAGTGGACGGCTTTTGAACGGTTTGTCTATTTTACGCCGCAAGCTGCCAATGTAGGCTTCAACCGTATTGGGCAAAATATCGCTGTCGAAATCCCAAACGTGGCCGATAATTTTATCTTTGCTAATGGTATGATCTTGATTCCGCATTAAGTATTCTAATAATGCAAATTCGGTACTGGTTAATTTGATGCGCTTTTTGCCACGATGGACAGTAAAGTTCACTGTATCGAGAGCCAAATCACTAACCTGCAATATGTTGTCTGTCGTGTCAGTTGGGCGACGCAGCAGTGCCCGGATTCGTGCTAATAATTCTTCAAAACTAAATGGTTTTACCAAATAATCGTCGGCACCAGCATTTAAGCCTTCGATACGATTATTAACATTACCTTTGGCGGTTAAAATTATAATTGGTGTATGAATCCCGGCAGCACGTAGTTGTTTGGTAATTTTAACACCTTCTAACCCGGGCAACATGCGATCGAGAATTATCACGTCGTATTCATCACCTAACGCGGCGGCTAGACCGTCATCACCATTGTCGTGAGTCTCAACCACAAAACGTTCTTGTTTAAGCCCGCGCGCAATTGCGCCAGCAATTTTAGGTTCGTCTTCGACTAATAAAACTTTCATATAACACTATTATAGAGCTAGAAAACTGAATGGTAACTGAATTTTGGTTTTGTCATCTAAATATGATTCCGACAATCGCCACAATGCCAATAATTATCCATATTACGTTAGTTGCCGCCGAAGGTATGGCTCTGCGGACAACCGCTAGCACTAATAGACCAATTGCACCGACTAGATTTATAAGTTGGTAAATAATACTTCGGCCGTCTAATACGCCATAGCTAATTAACCCGTAGGCTGTAAGTAACGCCACGGCACCGACCCAACCAATCACATCGCCAATAAACAATATACGGTTATCGACACCTTTTTGGGTATTACTGTGGCTCAACAGATGATGGTCTACATCGCGCGAGAAAAACTTTAACATGGTAGTATTGCCCTATTCATATCTTAAAGCTTCGATTGGGTCTTTCTTGCTGGCGCGACGAGCTGGCAAAGTCCCAGCCAAAAATGCGATTAACATTATGATTAACATCACAACCAACATGCTAGCAATTTGGAATTTGCATAGTGTAAACCCAGGTAGATTTTTTAAGAATGTTTGGGTGGCGATACGATTAATTAACTTGCCAACGCCAAAGGCTGCAACTACGCCGATTAAACTACCCCAAAAACCGATTAGAATCGCTTCGATACTAAACATCGCAAAAACTTTACGTCGTGACATACCCATGGCTTTCATCAACCCGATTTCTTTGGTGCGTTCTTGTACTGACATAAATAGCGTGTTAATGATACCAAAACTGGCCGCTATTAGTGCCACAGCGCCAAAGCCAATTAGCGAAATCGTAATAGCGTCTACTACAGTTTGTACGGCGCCGATTTCGTCAGCCACAGTTCGGGCAGCAAACCCTTTTTGGCTTAAGTGATCTTTTAGATCGGTAATTTGTTGATCGGAAAGCCCGGGTTGCATTGTAGCCACAGCAGCTAGATACTGGTTCTTAACCGATGCAGGCACGCCAGTCGTTAAGATATCGTTTAGAGCCTTAGCCACGGCATCATTGATCCAGGCACCGCCGCTAGAATTCAACAGTGAATTTTGTTGCACGCCGACAATTTTTACATTGATAGTTTTAACTAACCCAACTGGTGTTTTGGCAGCCAGTTGCACAGTTTGGCCAACTGCTTTAGCGTCAGACCCAAATCCTAAAGCTTTGCCGTAATCTGGCAACAAGCTCATTTGTAGCTCATTAGTGTCATTACTGGGCGCTACACCGTGATTCGTTTGCACTGTAATGCCATCAACTAACTGATTGGTACTAATTTTGTACTGAGCACTGCCATTGGCAATATATAGAGCACTAACTAGATATTGTGGTGAGACTGATTTAATGTTGGTGGTAGTCTTGATCTTTGTAATGTCGTTGTCTGACAACGCTTTATACTCGCTACCCGCTACGGATGTTGTGTTGGCATTTGGATCGAACTTTTGTGGACCGCTGCTATTTGAACCCCTGTCTTGCTTAACTGTTATGAGTAGTGTATCTTTGCCACCAATACCACCAATTTGTTGATGAATATAATCATTCACACCCGCATTAACAGATACCATTAAGGTTATAACCAACCCACCAATAAATATTGCCACAATCGTTAGTATGGTGCGTAGTTTATTACGAAACAAATTTGAATTGGCAGCTTTAACTAAATCCCAGAGCTTCATTTTGTACCTCCTTTAACTAAGCCATCTACGATATGAATCTGTCGTTTGCAGCGTTTGGCTAAATCAATATCGTGGGTAACGATAATTAGCGTTATGCCCTGCTTTTTATTTAAATTAAATAGTAGATCTTCGACCATTTGACCGGTGTGGCTATCAAGGTTGCCAGTGGGTTCATCAGCAAAGATAACTTTTGGGTTGTTGACCAGCGCCCTAGCAATACATACCCGTTGCTTTTGGCCGCCACTTAGATCAATCGCCTTACTTTTAGCTTTATCGGCCAAATCGACTGTTTTTAAGGCCGCTAGCGCTCGTTTTTTACGTTCCCCAGCCGCTACACCAGCGATTTTTAGTGGTAGCATAACGTTATTAAGTACAGTGTCGTTGCTGTTCATAAAAAACTGCTGAAACACAAAGCCATACTGGCCGTTACGTAAACGGTTAATCTGTTTTTCTTTCATCCTGCTGGCGTTTTTACCATTCACTAGCACTTCGCCATGGGTTGGCTTATCTAGTAGTGCCAAAAGGTGCATCAGGGTACTTTTACCGCTACCACTTTTACCGATGATGGCGATAGACTCACCTTCTTTGATATCGAGGTCGATACCTTTCAGGGCATCGAATTTAGATGTTTTTTTGCCATAGGTTTTGGTTATTTTCTTCGCTGTAATTATAGACATAATTCCTCCTGTACCATTGTAGCACTTTAATCTAAACCTGGGGACAGGCTTTGTAGTAGCTGCTAGTCCTACCTTTTAATAATTATCGCACTGTAATTCAAAGTAGGCTTGTGGGTGGCCGCAGACTGGGCATTTTTCGGGGGCATCGGTACCCACGTGGATGTGCCCGCAATTTAAGCACTTCCAAACTACTACGCCATCTTTTTTGAAGACCTTACCTTTGTTGATGTTTTCTAGCAGCTTTTTGTAGCGTTCTTCGTGACGTTGTTCGATCTCGGCTACACCTTCAAATAGTTCAGCTAGTTCGTCAAAACCCTCTTCTTTGGCCGTTTTTGCAAAACCAGCATACATATCGGTCCATTCGTAATGCTCACCGGCCGCCGCATCTTTTAGGTTGTCTGGCGTACTTGGCACAGCATCACCATGCAGGGCTTTAAACCATAACTTGGCGTGCTCCTTTTCGTTGCCGGCAGTTTCTGTGAATATAGCGTTAATCTGCTCTAAACCGTCTTTTTTAGCTTGACTAGCATAGTAGGTATATTTCATGTTTGCTTGTGATTCGCCGGCAAAGGCCGTTTGCAAATTTTTTTCAGTTTTAGTACCTTTTAGATTTTTCATAGTTTTTCCTTCTTTCTTATATAATTATATAGCATGCAGGCGGCTATAGCTTGCACTTTAGAGTGACTTTAACCGTGTAATCGTTTTGTCCGTAGGGGCTTTTAGGGTTAATCGTGTCCTTGGTACCGTTTATGTCGCAGCTGCTGTCTTTTAGGGATTTAACTTTATCTTTATTGTCTTTAGTCGTTCTGCTTAGGTTATCTAGATCAACTTTTACACCCGTTTTTTCGTACTTTTTAAGGAACTTGCTCAGATCATCTTTAGACCGACCTTCTTTTAGTTGGGCATAAAATAATTTAGTGTAAAATTCGTTGCCTAAATCCGTCATGTATCCAGTTAGCCTCTTTTCTTTACTAGCTGGGGTCTCAATTACGCCAGTCATAAATAGTGTGGCAGTTACAGCGCCGGCAATCACTAATATACCAATAATAGCTAGTATTATTCTTTTGGATTTTTTTGACTTTTTAATAGGTGTTTCCATGGTTTTGTTCCTTTCTTATCGCTCCGCTTCTTCTTTTTAATAATATACCAGATAAATCCGCCTGTCACGCACAGAGCCAGCGATACAGCGCCGCCGATGAGATACGGAATGATATCAAAACCTGCTTTTTTGGGCTTGGCGGCCACGGGAGCTGTGTTCTGGGGCACGATTAGGCTATTGGCTGCTTTTGTGCCAACCTTGCCAAACCTATAAACTGTTATGACGTATTCTTTTATGTGGCCGTTTTCGGCAGTAGCCTTAAAAGTGATTTTGTTGATGCCGACTTTCAGATTATTCGAACCAACTTGTTTAATAGTTTCGTAAGTTTTTTCTTTGGGTGTGTACTTAAAACTTACACTGCTGACCTCAAATGGCAGATAGACGGCGTAATTCGTGATGTCTGGTGAAAAGGCTGGGCTTAATATGCCAATGCTGGGGCTAAGTGATTCTAGCCGATCTTCTGCCGAAACTGGTTTGTTGGGATCTTTACCACGTTTAATATTAACCCGATAGACTCTTTGCGCACCATTTTCTGCGGTTACAGTGATAGTTGCTGTGACGGTTTGTTCGGCTATTAGTCCTGGGCTACTGACGCTAACTTTGGCCTTGGAATCATTAGCATAGGCTGTAAAATTTACTCGTGTCACAGCAAATGGGACTTCCATGCTGTAAGAAGTAGTATTAGGCGAAAAGTTAATACTACCGGTAGAAGGTGTCAGGCTTTTTAATTTATTGTCACTACTGCGATTATCTTTGCGGTTAATGGTAATAACGTAAGTTTTATTGTTGCCAGCTGGGGCGGTAACTGTTACATAAAACCGATTGTCGCCGTAGCCTAGGCCAACAGTACCAGTACCGCTGACCCTAGCACCCGCATCAGCCGTACTAGCGTTGATTTTAGCACTTGTAACGCTGCTGCCAACTGATAAGCTGTAGCTAGTGTTACCAGCACTAAAACCAGGGCTGATTGAATAGCCTGTGACACTTAGACTGCCTAAGTTGGCGTTACTTGATGGTGGTGGGTTAACAGTTATAGACCTAGCGAATGACCCCGAAACAGCGACTGTACGGGCTAAGCCATCGCCAATGGCTAGACCAGACAGTGACACGGTTGATGTACCGACTTTTTTAGCCCTTAGGGTGATAGTAAACATAGTGGCGCTACCATTAATCATGCTGCCAGATTGCGCCCAATAGAATCTTCCGCTGGCAGGGGTATAGCTAACGCCCGAGATCCCGGGGCTAAAACCTACATAATCAAAACTGGTTGAATCATAAGCAAATGTCCCTTGAAAATTACCTACCCCACCACCACTAGTACCGCTGATGCTGGACACATAGGCGCTAACTGCAACATTTTGGCCGTTAGTCACACTAGCAGCTGCGCTAAGACTTACATAGGCGCTACCATCGGCATTAACGTTGCCCGAACGTAAAATCGGTATCAACAACGCAGCCAAGACTAATACGGCTATGAACAGTTTTTTTCTTTTCACTTTTTGCCCTTTTCACTACGCTTGGCTAATTTGTCTTTTAGTTTGGTGGCTGCGTATTGATTCATCAGCATGTTAAGTTCTTTCGAATCATGGGTGTCATTCCATTTTTCCATAGCCTTAACTACCTCGTGAACGGTGACATCATCGTCAAAGATATCATCAAATCTATCTGGGTCTAGGCCTTTAAGTTCATCTTTTAAGTCGTTAGCTTTAATCTGGCGGATGTACATGCTAAGTTTGTCTTGGTCTTTGTTGTTGATGGCTGTCATTAATTCGTCGATGTCGTAATCTTCTTGTTCTTGTGCACTAGTATCAACTACATCAGCTTCTACGGCATCAATTAATTTTTGCTTATCATCAGCATCAAAGCTGTTGCTAGAACCTTGTGTTAACTGACCTTGATCGCTCACAAAATCCGAATCATTTTTAGAACCGATATTAACGTCAGGCGTAAAACTTGGGCTAACGTTGATGTTGATAGTGTTGGGGGTTTGAACAGGCGGTTCAACTGGCTCTTCTTCATCTACCTCCTCATCTTTTTTGCGTCGTTTGAATAAGATAATAAGTAGCAAGAGCAAAAGAAGCAGACCTAAAATGCCAAACAACCAGTAAGGGCTTAGGCCGAAGATCTTCCACGATTCCCTCTCGACGTTAATAATATAGGTACGCACAAAACCGTTTGCATCTGTAACCTTGACCAAAATAACATTATTACCAACCTTTAAGTTTTTATCGCCGGTAATTTTTACCTTAGCATGCTTGTCTTGTGTTTTATATAAAACATCTAGGTTGGTAACCGAATGTGGTACTGTCAGGCTATATTCTTCAACATCAGGGTCAAATTTAGGATTGATTTTATGATCTTTGACGGATAGATCGGTTAACTTATTGTGGCTGACTGATGCGCTACGGGTTACATTGATGGTATAAATCCTAATGCTGCCATCTTCGGCCGTAACTTTTATTTCGACAACATTTACTGCACCAACTTTAAAATCCTTATTACCGATAATCTCTACCTTGGCTTTTGAATCTTCAACTATGGCGCTAAGGTCTAATTTATCAATTTCGTAAGGTACAGTAATCGCATAGCTATTGGTACTTTTGTTAAAGTTAATCGGATAATCTTTAACAGTCAAACTTTTTAGATAACTGTTTGATGATTTTACACTTTCACCCGGTCGATGGACTGTTACAATGTAAGTTTTGACAGTGCCGTCTTCGGCCGTGACGCGGATCATGATATTGTTTGTGCCGTCATTCCAGCCAGTGTTACCGGTGACTACGACCGTAGCTTTAGGATCATTAGCCAGGGCGGTTACATTTAGGCCGTTGATGCCTTTTTTAACGGTAATTGAATAATTGGTGGTATTTTTATTAAAACTTGGGGTTAAGGTGTAGCCACTGACATTTAAACTTTTTAGGGTGGCATCGCTGCTTTTGGTCGCGGTTGGTGTTGGGCTGCTTTCACGTACAATGTTGATTGTATAGGTGCGTGTCGCACCATTTTGTGCTGTTACTACAATATTTACGGTGTTATTACCAACATTTAGACTATGCGCTCCAGCGCCAGTAACGCTAGCGGTGCTGTCTTCACGGGTGGCATTAACTGTTACACTACTGGCACTATTTGGCACAGTTAGGGTGTAGCTATTGGTGCTTCTATTAAAACTAGGGCCAATAGTATAACCAGAAACACTCAGAGCGCTTAGAAAGTTATTATCGGATAAAGTAGCCGGAGCAGTAATGGTTATAGATCTGGCCGACGGATTAGTTAGCGACACTATTCCGGCTAGTCCATCCCCCATCGCATTGCCAGACAAAGAAACGTTGCTAGTGCCAGCCTGTAGAGCCTTTAGGGTAACGGTGAACAATGTGGTGTTGCCAGCGATTGGACTGCCACTACCATCGACACCATAATATTTACCATTAGCAGAGTTAAAAGTAATTGGCCACGCTACACCAGATGAAAAACTAACATACTGAAAGTAGTTAGGATCCCACACAAACGTGCCTTGTATATTGCCGATTCCGCCACCAGCCGTACCCGAGATGTTAGACACACTAACAGAAACTGCCACATTTTGCCCATTAGCCACAGTAGTAGAACCACCAAAACTAACCGTAGCACTGCCAGCTGCGTGTGCAACATTTACAATTGTCACGCCCAAAGTTATCAAGAATGTGGCTGTGAGTAGGCTTATTAGTAATTTCTTAATCATTTTAACTCCTTCCTAATTAAATGATGATATTACTTGACGAAAGTACAACGATATCAGATTGCCATCGAAACTGTCGATTTCGGTATCTTTATTGCAATCGGCGGCTATGGCGTACGCCCCAGCTAGTGTGATTACTTGCCTAAAATGTAGTGATACTAAATTGCCATCGAAACTGTCAATGTTGCCATCGCCGTTAACATCACCTAGTACTACGATAGTTTTTTGATCTTTGACTTCCCCACCAACAATTAATTTCACAATCATACCAGTGCCAACTTCAGTACCAGTAAACTCCGTTGTGCCATCACTTTCGTAAATTGTTAACTGACTATCTGGGTTATCTAACTGGTCTTTCAGGTCACTTGGCGAGGTGTTACCTGTCACCGACAAAATGTAATCATCATCGATATCGTGGCCATAAGTATTAGAAGTTATTTTGTAGGTTTCATCATCGCTTGGTCGGTTGACCGTAATTTGATAAGTTTTGATTGTGCCATCTTCGGCCGTAACAATAATATCGAATTCATTGCTGCCAGCGACTAGGGTTTTTGTGCCATCACCAGTAACTGTCGCGGCCGAATCAGCACTTGTCGCGGTAATCACAAGACTGTTAACACCACTGGCGACTGTCACAGTATAATTTTGCACACTAGGGTCAAAGGCCGGGGTTAAACTACCTTCGCTAACTGTCAGGCTATCTAGATCGTTGTTGCTTGATTTACGCCTAATGTTGATTGTATAGTTTTTGGTAGTTGTGCCATCTTCGGCCGTGACTTTTACAATAAAAGTATTATTACCCTCGCTTAAGGTTTTAGTACCTAAATCGCCCGACAAAGTAGCTTTACCGGTGTCTTGCACTACCGCCGCTATATCAATCGACGTTACACTGTTTTCGACCGTTGCCAAGGTGTAAGTTGTGGTATTGGGGCTAAAGCTCGGTACGGTTACGCCGTCGGTAGATAAATCACTTAGGTTGGCGTTAGTACTGGCGGCCTCGCGGGTCACGGTAACCGTGTAATTGGCTGTGGTAGTGCCATCTTGAGCGGTTACAACCACCGTAAAGGTATTCAGACCAACCGCTAGAGTTTTAGAACCATCACCCGTAATACTAGTAATATCAGCATCATTTGCGGTTACGGCGATGTTAAGTGAAGTCTGGCTATATGGCACAGTGCCAAGATCATAGGTGTTACTGACATTTGGAAAACCTGGCACGGTGGCCATAGTACCACTCACATTGGTCTTTAAATCTGTTATGGTAGCATCGGTCTTTTTGGCACGGTTGACAGTTATAACGTAGTCTTTAGTTACAGACGTGTTTTCGGCTGTGACGGTGACAGTGATAGTATTGGCACCATAATTTAGCGAATGTGTGCCAGTACCGGCAGTCACGCTAGCCTGCGGATGGGCAGCCGTAGCGGTGACGTCAATTGATGAAACATTAGCTGCGACATCGACCGTATAAGCCGTGGTATTAGCGGCAAAGGCTGGGCTTAATATACCTTCGCTGACGGTCAAAGTCGCTAAATCAGCGTTGATTGATTGGCCTTTAACAATGGTAATAGAATAAGAATTAACATCCCCATTTTCGCTAATAGTTGAAATTGTCAAAACTTGGCCATCGGCTACATTGGTATAAGTCACGCTACCGCCAGTCGCTGGCATTGGTGAACCACTCAGTGTCGCACCTGGCATGGTTGTACCGGTAATAGTAGCAGCCGAATCAGCTAGAGCCGCATTGGCGGTGATCGACATAGTTTCGGGGTCGATAGTGTAAGTGTAACCAGTAGTAGTGTTGGGGCTAAAGACTGGCGCAAAAACACCAACTGGAGTGGAAGATAGCGTGATACTAGAAAGTTTATTGTTGCTTGATTTACGCCGAATATTTATGGTGTAATCTTTAGTAGTCACACCATCTTCGGCCGTAACTTTTATGACAAAAGTATTATCACCTTCGCTTAGGGTTTTATTACCCAAATCACCAGATAGAGCAGCTTTACCGGTGTCCTGCACCACCGCTGCCAAGTTGATAGATGTTACACTGTTGTCTACATCTGGCAAATTGTAAGTTGTGGTACTGGGGCTAAAACCGGGCACAGTTGTGTTATTGACAGTCAAATCGATCAGATTGGCGTTGGTGCTAGCGGCTTCACGCGTGACATTTAGGGTGTAAGTTGTCGAACCGCAAGTTTCCACTCCAGTATAAGCAGCCTGACAATTTTCGGCCTGAACAGTTACGGTTCGCGAATTAACAGCTGGATCAATACTAGTTAAATTCCATGTACCAGTTCCACCAGCCACAATAGTAGCTGCAGCATCGTTGGCGGTCGCACTAACCGTAGTGGTTGCAGTTGCATAAGGCACGGTCATGTTGTAGGCAGTAGTTCCAGCCGCAAAAACTGGGCTCAGTGTAATTCCAGCCAGTGATAAACTAGCAAGCGATGAATCGTTGGATAATCTTCGAACAGTTACAGTGTAATCCTTCGTGGTCACACCGTCTTCGGCCGTTACTTTGACGGTAATAGTATTATCACCAGTGGCAAGTGGTATTCCAACGCCATTTGGATAAGTAGTCGATCCACTAGTTATAACAATAGTCGAATGGCTGTCTTCTGGTGTGGCGGTAACATCGATATCACTCACACTACTTGCCACTGCCACGGTATAGTTAGTGGTGCTAATAGCAAAAGTTGGGTTTAAGCTACCATGATTTACCGCCAAACTAGCTAAATTAGTGTTTTGTGACAAAGTTTTGTTAATCGTTACCACGTAACTACCAACCACTCCGCTTTCGCTAATTGTACTAATCGTAAAGGTTTGCCCGTTGGCTATGTCGGTATAGGTCGCACTACCACCACTAGCTGGCATCGCAGCGCCCGACAGGCTCGCCCCCGGGAAAGTTATACCAGTGATCATAGCATTCGGATCGGCCAGAGTTGCGTTAATAGTAATTGTGTCAACATCGGAGCCGATGCTAAAAGTATAGCCCGAAAAAGTTGTGCTGGTGAAAGTTGGGGCCAATACTCCACTTGGTGTCGAAGTGACACTAAGGCTGCTTAAATAGTTGTTATCTGATTGGCGGTGAACATTAATATTATAAGTTTTGGTTGAACCATCTTCAGCCGTGACAGTCACACTGAATGGATTATTGCCCTGACTGACCGATTTAGTCCCAGTGTCACCTGACATGGTAGCATTCTTGCTGGAATCAGCCACCACAGCCGTAATATTGACTGACGAAACAGTACCGGGGACAGTCACGTTATAGGTGGTGATACTGGCGTCGAAATCAGTTAGGTATTCGGTCAAACTAGCATCTTTGACTGATAAACTGGCTAAATCAGCGTTGCTACTGGCAGCTTCGCGAGTCACAATAATAGTGTAATCAGCGGTGGTTGTGCCGTCTTGGGCAGTAACCGTGACCGTAAGAGTATTTAGGCCAACTGCCAGGTTTCTAACACCATCACCGGTAATGCCAGCAATATCGGCATCGCTAGCTACAGCACTAATATTAAGAGTTGCTTTGGCGTATGGCACAGTGCCAAGATCATAGGTGTTGTCAGGTTTTGGGAAACCTGGTACGGTGGCCATAGTACCACTAATATTGGTTTTTAAATCTGTTATCGTGGCATCGGTCTTTTTGGCACGGTTGACAGTTATAACGTAATTTTTTGTTACCGAGGTATCTTCGGCCGTTACTGTAACAGTGATAGTGTTTGATCCATAATTTAAGGTGTGAGTGCCAGTGCCAGATACAGTGGCTTCGGGGTTAGCAACTGTGGCTGCAACATTGATAGAAGTTATTGTCGTATCGACACTAACTGTATAATTAGTTGTGCCGCTGGCGAAGTTGGGTGTCAAAGTCCCTTCACTTACAGCCAGTGTTGCTAGGTCGGCATTGGTAGATTTATTTTTAACAATTGTAATTGTATAAGTCCCAACATCACCATCTTCGCTGAGGGTTGAAACGGTGATAACTTGACCGTTTGTAATGGCCGTAAAGGTTACGCTGCCACCAGTGGCGGGCATCGGCGAACCGCTAAGTGTCGCACCCGGCATTGATACGCCGGTGATTGTGGCGGTCGGATCAGCCAAAGCAGCCGTAATAGTCACTGCCGTTGTTTCAGCGTTTACGGTATAGGTATAACCATTGAAAGTGGTCGCGCTGAAAGTTGGCGCAAAAGTCCCACTTGGTGTCGATGTGACACTAAGTGTGCTCAAATTGTTGTTGCTGGACTTGCGGTAAATATTAATAGTGTAATTTTTAGTAGTAGTGCCGTCTTCGGCGGTCACGGTGACAATAAAAGTATTATTACCTACTGCCAGGGTTTTGCTGCCTAAATCACCAGATAAGGTGGCGGTTGTATCCTGAGTAACCGCGGCAATATTGATCGAAGTTTTGCTATTAGTCACAGCTGGCAAGGTGTAGGTAGTAGTGATGGGGTTAAAACTTGGTACGGTGACGCCATCGACTGATAAATCACTAAGGTCGGCGTCGGTACTAGCACTATGACGTAACACGTTAATAGTATAGTCTTTGGTTGTACATTCGTTCCCTGGGACACTAGCGTAGGCTGTATCACAGTTTTCGGCTGCTACGGTCACAGTTCGTGAATTGCTAGCCGGATCAATATTGGTTAGATTCCAAGCACCAGTACCACTAGTAATGGTGGCATCACTGCCAGCAGTGACACTAGCATTAACGTTGGTGGTAGCTGTGGCATACGGTACAGTCCCCGAATAAGTTGTAGTATTGGACGCAAAAGTGCCAATGTTAATGTTGCTGCTAGTTAAACTTAGACTGCCAAGATCGGCAAAGTTATTTAAGCGCTTGATTTGGATAGTGTAGGTTTCGGTTGTGCCATCTTCGGCAGCGGCGATAATATTGACGGTGTTATCACCAACATTTAGGGCTTGGGTCACTGGCATCGACGTTACAAAACTACCACCGGCATCGTTCATAGTGCCAGCGATTTCGACACTGGTTGTATTATATGGTACTACGGTTGAATAAGTATTGTTGGCGGGTTTTGTGCCAGCTACAAGGGTTGGGGTTAGTGGATAAGTTACAGCGGTATCACCAGTTTTAGCGACTGTTAGGCTACCTAGAGTGTCATCGGTGGATAGTGGTGTATCAACTTTTAGAGTTATACCACTAAGGTTAAGCGGCGCAGCGGGCGAAACTTTAGTTGGAGTTAACGAGGTTGAATCGTAATTAAACGGTACACTAGAGCCTAGTGGTGCATCAGATTTGACCTGTACATAAACCGAGAACATACGGCCACTTTGGGTCAGTAGGCGTTTTGGCAGTGGACCTTTGTCGATAATCATACCAATAAATTCGCCGGTTTCGGTACCAGTCATGCCACCACTCAGTACAGCATTACAGACATCCATCGACCAGTTAGTGATGTTACGTTGCGGCGCCGGGTTGTCAGCTGCCGACGGCCACATGCCACTATTGTAAGTTGTTGGCATATTGTACTTTTCGCAGAAAGTTGGTCGATCGACAAAACTAACTAGGTTTGGATCAAACCGCATGTGAATTTCTATACCCTGTGGGCCAACAACTAGACCTTGATTCCACATAAAGTCTAACTGCAACCACTCCCCAGGGCTAACATTAGCACCATCGGTCAATTTAACGCCAGTTGTCCAGTTAGTGTGATCAAAACGATAGGCGTCGATCGACATGCCACCATCGTTTGGTGTAGCCGTGGCTGGCTCTCGGGTGATTTCAACGGTGTAAGTTGCGACTACCGCGTCTTCGGCAATGACGGTGATATTGACTGTATTGACGCCAACATTTAGAGTTTTAGTTATTGGCATGGCAGTGGTTAATGTGGCAGTTGCATCAGACGCAGTGGCATTAACTGTGACACTAGTTGTGGCGTTTGGCACGGTAGTAGTATATTTATTATCTGTCGGTTTAACTCCTGCTACGAAAGTTGGTGTTAACGTATAACTTGTCGCGCTATCCCCTGTTTTCGTGACAGATAGACTATTTAAGCTGTTGTCGCTTGATAAGACCGAATTAGGTTGACGCACGATTTCAATCTGATAAGTAGCCGCAGTACCGTTTTCGGCAGTTACGGTAATATTAACAGTATTAGAACCTACACTTAGAGCTTTGGTTATTGGCAGCGAACTAGTCATACTTGCAGCAGTGTCAAATTTGGTAGCGTTGATATCTACACTGGTGGTTTCGTATGGCACAGTCACGGTATATTTATTATCTGTCGGTTTAGTACCAGCCGTGAAAGTCGGACTAGTGGTGTAACTTGTGGTGCTATCACCAGTTTTGGTAACAGCTAGACTGCCGAGGCTATTGTCACTTGATTGTGTAGCAGCGGCGACGTTTAGAGTTATACCACTCAGATTAAGTGGCGCAGCGGGCGAAACTTTAGTTGGAGTTAAAGTGGCAGTGTCATAATAAAAATTTAGTATAGCGCCGGGTGTGGCGGTTGGTTTAACTTGTACGTAAACCGAGAACATACGGCCGCTCTGAGTCAATAATCGTTTTGGTAGCGGGCCTTTGTCAATTATCATGCCAATAAATTCACCGGTTTCAGTACCGGTCATACCACCGCTTAACACGGCGTTACAAACATCCATCGACCAGTTAGTGATGCTGCGTTGTGGCACTGGGCTATCAGCTGCTGATGGCCACATGCCACCATTATAGGTGGTGGGCATGCCATACTTTTCGCAGTAAGTCGGGCGGTCAACGAAACTAAGTGCGTCTTTATTGAACATCATGTGGATTTCCAGACCTTGTGGTCCAGGTATTGAACCTTGATTCCACATAAAATCAAGTTGCAACCAATCGCCGGGGTTAACTGTTGCTCCGTCTGTCAGCTTGGCGCCAGTAGCCCAAGCGTCATGGTCAAATTTGTAAGCTTCGATCGACATGCCCCCGTCACTTGACGTTGGAGCTTGTGCCTGGCGTGTAATTTCAACGGTGTAAGTGGCAATCGTGCCATCTTCGGCCATCGTGATAAGATTGACAGTATTTGTGCCAACTGATAGAGCTTTGGTGATAGGTACGGGAGTAACTAGGTTGGCGTTAGAGTCGAATTTAGTGGCGTTAATGTCTACACTGGTGGTTTCGTATGGCACAGTGGTTGAATACTTATTGCTGGCTGGTTTATTACCGGCCGAAAAAGCGGGGTCAAGTGCGTATAATGTGGAGCTGTCACCGGTTTTGGTGACAGATAGGCTGCCTAAGCTGTTATCGTCAGATAAGGTTGGACTACCACCACCGCCAGCGACCGTTAAGGATATGCCACTCAGGTTAAGTGGCGAAGCCGGTGAAGTTTTAGTCGGTGTCAAACTAGTGGAATCATAATAGAAGTTTAAATTTGCACCAGGTGTGGCGGTTGGTTTAACTTGTACATAAACCGAGAACATACGGCCGCTCTGGGTCAGCAGTCGCTTTGGTAATGGACCTTTGTCGATAATCATGCTAATAAATTCACCAGTTTCGGTACCGGATGTGCCGCCACTTAGTACGGCGTTACAAACGTCCATTGACCAATTAGTGATGTTTCGTTGTGGCACTGGGTTATCAGCTGCCGACGGCCACATGCCACCGTTATAAGTGGTGGGCATGCCATACTTTTCGCAATAAGTTGGGCGATCGATAAAACTGACGTTATCTTTGTCAAACATCATGTGAATTTCTAAGCCCTGTGGCCCGGGTGCTGCGCCCTGCTGCCACATAAAGTCGAGCTGCAACCAATCGCCGGGGTTAACCGTTGCTCCATTGGCAAGTGGTGCGCCAGTTGTCCAGTTATCATAATCAAATTTATAGGCTTGGATAGCCATACCATTATCGCCAGGGGCAGCTTTAGCTACAGGTGTCGGGTGAACAATAAGTGCCGTCAGCGCGATCATTAACATAGCTACACCCGAAAAAATGATTGTTGGAATTTTTTTTGCGCTCATTCTTCTTATTCTCATTTTGTCTTCTTTCTTTGCCCTTAGTTCAGACTACCTATATATTTACCAACATAATCGGATAGCATAATATAGTCATCGACATCAATAATATCGTCATTAGTCAAATGCACGGCTTGGGCGTAAGGACCACTTAGTGGCACATAGCTGCCAATATGATTGGCAAACTCGCTGACATCATCAACGTCAACGATACCATTGCCATCAACGTCACCCTTGAGCACAATGTAAAGCTGATCGTAAACTGTGCTGGCAGCTTCGAGTTTGATTAGCATACCAGTACCAACATATGTATCAGGGTTGGTAATCAGATTATCGTCGTGATCATATACTTTTAAGTATTCTGCCGGGTTATCGAATTCGTCTATGAAATCAGATAGTTTTGTAAATGGTTCCATACCTGTTACAAAATCGATGTCACCATGTTGGATGCTATAAACAGAACTAGTTATAGTGGTAGCTAATGCTATTTTGTTAACATTAATTGTGTAAGTTTGCACCGTAAACGTATCAGGGGCAATAACCATAATTGTGTAGGGATTGTTGCCATCATTAAGTGTGATCGATGCACCTTTTATGATAGTTGCATTTGGGTCGATAGCTATAGCTGTTACATCGCTGGCGTCAAAAGTTGTGGCAGTGAATGGCACGGTTATATTGTAGCTATACACATCGCTGTTGAATGTTGGGGTTAAATTATGTCCAGCTACATCTAGACTGGCTAATCGAGCTTCATCGGCGCGATTTTGGTTAACTGTAATAGTGTATTCTTGGACAGTTCCATCTTCGGCGGTGACGGCTATAACAAAAGTGTTTTCGCCAGTTGTAAGAATTTTTGTACCAGCTCCGATAACAGTGGCATCGTTATCCCCCACTATTGCGTCAAAAGTTATCATTGGGGCTGAGCCATCAAGGTTGATAACATAGTCATGAGTTGCAGGATCAAACGCTGGGCTTAATGTGCCAACGCTAGACGTTAACCCACTTAATGCCGCATCACTCGATTTTGGTCGAGTAAAGTTGACGGTGTAAATATTCACTGAACCATCTTCGGCCGTGACGGTTATTTCGTAAACATTTAACCCTGCAGCTACACTCCGGACGCCAGCCCCTGTTACCACAGATCCAGGATTAGCCGGTATGGCAATTAGTTCCACTGACTGCTGACTTTGCTCACCCATCACATTATAAGTGTTGGTGGCGGAATTAAACGTCGGTAATAGTTGTTGGATATTTGAATCATTAGTGTTTCTAACAATTAGACTATTAAGTAGATTATCGGCATTTTTTTGGCGTTCAACATTAAGTCGATAAGTTCTACTAATACCCGTAGAACTAGTCACGACAATATCAACAACGTTGTTACCAACCGCCAGCACTTTTGTGCCCATACCTGTTACGGTTGACGTGGTTGATTCAGCTTCGCCACTAACAGTGATTAAATTAGTACTATTTGGAACAGTGACTGAGTAATTAACAGCAGTTTTAGTAAAGTCTGGGCTAAGTGTGCCGTCGCTTAAATCGATATAACTAAGATAATTATTCGCCGACAATTGCCGATTAACGTTTAAGGTGTAAGTAGCTGTTGTTGTACCATCGCTGGCAGTTACATCGATCGTGACAGTGTTCATACCAACTACAAAATCGCTATTACCAGATACTATATAAGTTGCATCTGGATCAAGAGTCTCTATATTTAGACTTAGATTTGTTACTTCGTTCGAAACATCGAATGTATAATCATAGACTTGTGGCGAAAAATCAAATACAGCTTCGGGCGCACCTAATTGTGTTAATTGAGCGCTATTAAGCTCTTGCCGAGTGATGTTGACAGTGTAAACGTTCAACTGCCCGTTGGCACTTAACACAAAAATTTGAATTGGGCCATTTGAGCCAACATTTAAGTTATATTGGCCAAAACCAAACGCGCTAGCGGCTGTATCGTCCAAAACGCCACTAATATTAACTGTCGAAACATCATAAGGTACAGTTACGGTGTAATCGTTGGTGGTTTTATTAAAGGTTGGGCTTAAATCGCCATTGCTGACTGATAGTTCGCGTAGCAGATTGTTGTCGCTTTGAGCCCGTGTTACCAACAACACATAGCTTTTGGCACTGCCTGATTCGCTGGTCACTGTTATAGTGATGGTGTTCAGGCCAACGTTGAGCTGTTGTAAACCAGTGCCATCGACGATCGCATTAGCATCTTCGGCCGTAGCTGTAATCATCATGCTATTAACGTCGTTTGGTACGCTGACGTTATATAATGTTACTGCTTTGTTAAAAGTAGGATAAAGTGTACCCGGCGTAATAACTAAGCTAGCTAGATTGTTGTTCGCCGAAGCAATTTTATTGACAGTGATAGTATATTCGGCGGTGGTTGTGCCATCGGCAGCTGTTACGGTAATTGTTACAGTATTATTGGCATCGTCTCCATAAACAAAACCACTATTACCGGTTACTGTGTAGGTTGCGCTATCATCCATAGTTACTGCACTTAAATCCAGCGATGTGTCATTGGTATCAACCGTATAAGCAAAAGTATCTGGGCTAAAAGTTTGGTTCAGCGTGCCGTTATTAATTGTTAATGTTTTTAATCGTGCTTCATCGGTACGTTCGCGAAAAACTCTAATTTGATAAGTCCGAATTTGACCGTCTTGGTTAGTAACAACGACCGGAAAAATATTCATCCCAATGCTCAAACTTTGCGAGCCGATGCCAGTAATGGTTGCCGCCGAGTCAGCTGCAGTGGCAGTAATAGTAATTGAGTCGGTGTCATTTGGCACTGTCACGTCGTAGATCGATTTGCTAGCATCAAAAGCCGGTGCTAAAGTGCCAGCGCTGACATCCAGGGCGCTTAGGTAGCTCGATGTTGCTTCTTGCGGCTGCCTAGTAACTTTTATAGTGTAATCTTTGGTATAATCAGTGCCGGCTTCAGAGGTTACCCGAACGATTACCGTATTCTCGCCAACTGCAAAACCCGAATTGCCCAAGATTTGATAAGTTGCATCTGGATATTCTGGCACAGCATCGATAGTCAGCGCAGTGTATTCATAAGGGATTATTACGTCATAATTAATAATTAGCGGGTCAAAGGAAGCGTCCGATGAACCTTCTGGATGAACGACACCTTCGTGTACGAACAGGCTTTTCAGATTAACATCGTGAGATTTATCGCGGACAACATTTATTAAGAAAGTATTGGTTGTCACACCATCTTGAGCGGTGACAGTTATCGTCACAGGTGTAGTACCTGTCGCTAGATTGCTATAGGTTGTAGCCCCAACCACAGTCGCCTTAGGATCTTCTTTGATCGCGGCAAAGTCGATACTGGTTGTTCCATTAGCTAAATCAACTGTGTAGGTGTTAACACTATTAGAAAAATTAGGGGTTAATGTACCAATGCTAGGATAAATACCAATCAAGTTCACATTACTCGAAGCAGCACGTATGACGTTCAACTGGTAAGTTCTAACATCGCCAGTGCCAGAAACAACTTGAATTGAAACGCTATTGTTACCCGTATCCAGATAATATGTGCCGTTGCCAAAAACATATGAGCTAGCGTCTTCTTTGACACCTGTCACATTAATGCTGGTGACACCCGCTGGCACGGTAACTTCGTACGCTTGGGTGCTGCGGTCAAAGGTTGGATCTAGCTCGCCAGTACTTAAAACAATATCACTTAGGTAATTATTCGACGCTACGGCGCGAGTCACTCGGATGCGATAGGTTTGGACATTGCCGTTTTCGGCCAGTACGGTCACCGTGACTAGGTTTGATACACCCAGAGCGAAGTTCTTATTACCTGTCACATTATATATAGAAGTTGTAGCTTCGGGTGTTACAGCTAAATTTAAACTGGTTACACTGGCGTCAACCGTCATAGTGTAATCGGTCACACCACTTGTAAACGTTGGGCTCAAACTACCTTCGGCAGCACTCAGCATCGCTAAATTAGCGTTGCCGTTTTTTGGTTTGACAATATTTACTTCATAAGTACCGATTAGACCGTTTTCGGCTGTTACAACGATAGGAAAACGATTATTGCCAGCTATCAAAGTTTTATCACCAAGGCCAGTGACGCTAGAAGTGCCGGCGTCCAATGTGCCATCAATAGTCGCCGTGGCTAAATCACCTGGTACGTTTACGGTATAACTACGAATCGCTTTATTAAAGACTGGGCTGAGCGCATAAGTTGTGCCGCCATTGCTAACTGTCAAATTCGATAAATAATTATTACCATCTGCTTCGCGGTTAACGTGAATAATGTAAAGTTTCTCGGTGCCCTTGGCTGCGGTGACTTTAATAATTACATCATTTAAACCAGTCATTAAATTACTATTGCCAAGCACGGTATAAGATGAATCCGATTCTTCGGTCGCAATGTCCAAATCCAAACTTGTTTGGTCACTGGTGATATCAACGAAATATTCGGTGGTGTCCGGATCGAAAGTAATGTCCTGAACGGCATTTTGTACGCTTAGTTTGGCCAAATTTGGATTCATGGCCAAATCGCGATGAATCGTATAAATATAAGTTGTGTAATCCACACGGCTTTCTGCTACAACTGTAACTTTTATAGTGTTATCGCCGACTTGCAATGGCGCTGTTGTACCAGCCACCGGATTACCATTGACTTCTAATTGAACCGCTTGCCCGGGATGTGCTTTTGTTAGGTCGAAACCGATAGATGTGATGCGGTTCGGCACTTCAAGACTATACATTGGCCAGTCTGGACTAAAGTCGGGTTCTTGGTCACAATAATCTACATCCAGCGCGCACAGGCTCGGCGTCAAGCCAGTTAAGGCGATGTTGATTGGTTTAGACACGGTGGACAACGGCCGCGTTACAGTGACAGTGTAGGCATTAATAAAGCCGTAATCTGGATCGGTGACGACTATTTTAAACACATTATCACCACCGACAACAGCCTGCGTGCCTAGACCAGTGACAGTAGCATTAGAGTCCATCGTAATGCCAAAGAACGAAATATCTGTGTCATCGACCGATGGGAGAGTCACAGAGTAGTTGTAGGTGTTAGGGTTAAAAGCGGGGCTCAATTGACCTTTATTGACAGTCAAAGTAGCCAATCGCATATCGTTACTAGCTATTTGTGTAACTGTAGTAGTACCAGTTCCACCAGCACCGCTACGATAAGCGCTACCCCAACCACTGATCATGGCGGCTCCCCCAGCCGCTGCGACAGTCCCGGTATTAGTATAGCTGCCATTATAGAAAACATTAACGCTACCGCCGCCGCTTGAGCCACCGCCCCCAGAAGCATGATAAACACTGGCCGAGCCAACAACACCAGTGCCACCATTAGAACCATTGGCTTGGATGGATCCAGTATTATTTATATAATTAGCATATAAAATCAGTAGTCCCCCCGTGCCGTTAGAACCAACAGTTCCCTTGTAGGTTGCTGACGCTACAGTTCCACCATTATTACCAGCACCGCCGCCACCAGAAGAAAGATATGAACCAGTGCCAACGGAACTATTGCCACCTGCGCCACCGTTGACTGCGCCATTCCCCGGAGTCCCGCTACCAGTATTCCCACCGCCAGCACCGCCACCGCCAGAACCACCAGAAAATGAAGTGCCGGCTGCACCGGCACCATTCCTCATGACTGGGTTGCAGTTGCCGCAGTTAGTACTGGAATAGCCGCCAGCACCGCCACCGCCAGTGCTGCGATTGCTACCGGCGATGCCGCCAACGGCATTTTGCCCGCTCCAGTGGGTTCGGGTTGTAATTGTGACATCGGCTTTCGCACCCCCTGCACCCCCCACTGCTGGTACTGTTTCAAACGTTCCATTGGTGTTTTTAAATAATTGGACACTCTGTCCGGCTGTAATAGCACCTCTAGCAGTCATACTAATAGTGCCGTTGTTGATAAGAGTCCCCGCTACATAAACTACAAAACCTTTTTTGCGCGCTTGCGGTGTCACGGTTACGCCACTGTTAACCGTTAAGTTACCTTTATATTTAAGAATACACATTTGCGTATCAGCGGTGGTGTTACACAGCGTCGGATTAGCTGCATATGTGACATCGTTGCTAAAAGTCGTAATCTGGAACTGGATTACCGTACCATTTTGCAATTGCATATTATAGACGCCATCAGCGTAGTTAGTTTTTGCGACCACATCTAGCACCGTTTCGCCGGTGTTGGTTTGACAAGCCGCGACGGTCGGATTAGTTATACAATCCAAAGGCGCTGCTAGAGCATTTTTGCTTTGCTGGCTGTTGCTAAAAATGACTACTGCAAACAGAGCCGTACTTAAGAATAAGCACAAGCCAAACAAGGTCACGGGTTTTCTGAGCAATATGCTTTTCAAGCTTCTTTTTATCTGCATATTATGTCAATTTATATTAGTTATAGTCTCTTAAACTATGATTATTACAGACATAATTATAGTGCTTGTGATTATGTATTGCAAGGTTAAGCACAGCTAAATTTAATAGTCGTCTAAAAAAGACTTCGGCTGCTGGTTTGGCCATGGCCACCATCGGCTTACTTGCCCGGCGCAGACGGAACTTGCTAAATAGTTAATTTATACTAAAGGCATTTTCGCATTACAACTAAGGTTTTATGGCTAAAAGGTTAAATAAAGCTTGACAATCCTATTTTTGGGTGTAACATGTGAAGTATAAGAATGGTGGTTCTTTGCATAAGGTTATTTAGAATATCTTTCTAGAGGAGGAGATATGACTTTTTTAAAGAATAAACAAAACAAAAAGAAATATTTTAAATGGCTAACACCGGTATTGGTGGTATTAATTGCCGGTGTTATATTTGTTGCCAATGGCACAAAAACTATAGCAGCACCACCAAACACAGTTACATTTAAAAACTCAGTGTCACAGCCTGGCTGTTATGATGCTGATTTTGATATAGCTGTTGGTGCTAGTATGACCAACGGTCGTCTATTTATTAATGGTCAAGAGGCTGTTACTGCTGATGTAAATGGTAAAGCAATCACCTATACGTACACATTTTGTATACCAAAAGACGCGGATAGCGTAAGTGATATGATGTCACGTTTGCTAACACCACCTACCGTGGATACTGGCTTTTGTGCACTAGATAGCAGTCAGACTAGCGGTCATAGCCCCGCTACTCCAAAGGCCGGTGCTCATTGTGCCGACATTGAAGGTGGCATCGATAGCATCGAAGTTAAAATGTTAATAGATGTCACTTTCGACGAGAATTGGTCAGGCGGCGCTGTTTACCACGAACCATGGACAATTGTGATGGACTCTAAGGGCAATGCACTTAATAATAGTGACAAGTTCCCGTTTGATCACACTGCAGCTCGACCCGGCTATATATTCGGTGGTTGGGCCTTAGCCAGCGATAGCGGCGTAGCAGTTACTAGTCCATTAACAGTCACAGGTAATGTAACACTTTATGCTATTTGGGCTAACGTCCCCAAACCCGTCGACAACTACACCTCCACCACTATTTGTGACCTAGATGGTACAATTGTGACCTGCGACCCCTCAGCT
>Ga0123354_10001099_pt1 | contig 31343 bp, 20 predicted proteins | sample TergutLab28metaG_2_FD_97872 | JGI IMG/M metagenome (GOLD analysis project Ga0123354, IMG submission 97872) | Labiotermes labralis P4 segment gut microbial communities from Petit-Saut dam, French Guiana - Lab288 P4 | ecosystem: Host-associated > Arthropoda: Insects > Digestive system > Gut ... | reverse complement strand
GAAGAATCATAAGATTAACATTTATTGCCTTTTATAGTTTTTCAACCGGCTTAAAAACACTTAACAGAATGTATTTGAGGGGGGGGGGGGTAAATTGGTTTCAAATACATACTTTTAACATACTAATTCTTGTACTCAAACAGTAAACAATTTTAAAGCCTGTGCATAGCAGTTCTGAACTCCGCTCTTTAACATGCAAATACAATACCTGAACTATGTTGTACTGGTTTTTGGCATTACCAAAACCTGATCCAGTGCACTGGAAATCAGCCGCAAAAGCATGCAAATTACAACACTATAATGTCGGTAATGCACAGAACAAAGACTGTGGATTATGAAATGACCTTACAGCTAATGAAGACAGGTACAGCAGAGACAAATGAAATGAGAACACTGAAGTCATTTAGAATTTTATTTTTATTCTTGTCAGAAACATTATCATTTTTGCATTTCTTACAACATTCCAAGACAAAAAACCTTTGCAACAATAAAAATAGAAGTCCCAACTCAAGAACTGAACTTTGAGTATTCCAGGCGTGGGGAATTCAAAAGTGAATTTTAACATACTAAAATATCAGTTTTTAAGTGGAAGAAGACATTTACTCTGCTATTCTTTCATACATATGTACAATATTTAAGACTGTATAAAAATATGGAAATAGTTCTCATAGTAACAGGGTTAAAAGTTACTGAAGTAATGGCTTCATTAACTTATCAATAACAAGGATTTCCTTTCCATTCATATTAGTCTGTGTTAATTCCACAACTTCTCGTACCATCATCTGTCACTGATGGAAGGTAATGTGAGATTTGACATAAATTCAATTCTTAATAACTGCTCAGCAAAACATACTGTGTAACTCATTCACACCCTTTCTATTTTTGATACCCTTCAAATCCACCATTTTGAAGAGACTTAGTATACTTAATTTAATTTGTTACAGCTTAAAGGGTTACATAAGATTTTTAACATTGAAGGATCTCTATTACTGACATTACAGAGAAAAGAACATGAAACATAATAATATATTTAAAGAATTCACTGCAATAGCATAGTTCAGTAAAACATGCAGCACATTAGAAAGGCATGGTAAAGAGAAGAACTAATTCACCATCAATATAAACTAATGACTTACTCATTTCAAAATTTTCAAGTGTGAGTTTTTATTACAAATGTGAAATATTGAAGTTTCGATTGAAATAAGGATTTAGTTCCACTTGAAGTAACGCTAAGTATCAGTGTAACAGGACATAAAATATGAATGACATTAATAATACTTTTAAGGGTGCAAATGTGTCAAACTATTCAAAATTTTCCACCTAAAGAAATAACACCCTAAGTCTCAACAATCTGAGATCCTCTGATCTGCAAGGAATACCATTCAAATGAAACCTTGTAGATGTCCTGTATTACTAATATCTATCCTATAAAAACTGGGAACACAGGAACATGGAAATTAGTCTTAAAGAGGTAAAAATTACTTTACTTGCAACATTATATATGCATGCAGAATGAGTTTTGACAAGAGAATAATAAAAGTCTGAAAATTATGTGAAGATTACAATGATGCAGTATTAAATGTGCAGTTCCACATGACAGGGTTGCCAAAAAAAAAAAAAAACAGACTGAAATTCCTCTCTTCAGTGCAGCAGCAATTAACAAACTGCTGTCTGGACACTGAGTGTACACAAGGCGTATGATAGAACTACCAGCAGCTGTTAATGAATATTTATCTGTGGCCAAAGAAGTACATTGGTTTCTATAGTAAAACCAATTAGATGCACAAATGTCTCAAATTTATTTTATTTGGAGTAACATTCTACGTGTTTCGGACGGTCCTTCCATCCATCATGTAGAGTGTTACTCCTCTCTTCTTCTTCTTGAAGCACTAAACCTCCTTTAATTGGAGGTTTTGGCCTTCTCAACGACATCCTTCCACTTTGCTCTGTCCTGGACACAGGTTAAGCAATTTTTTATCTTCATTTGACCAAGGTCCTGTATTATGTTGTCCTCCCATCTATACTTGGGTCTTCCTCTTGGTCTCGTGGTTAAGGGATTCCACTTAAATATCTTCTTAGCTGCCCTGGTTTCAGGCATTCTTTGTATATGGCCAAACCAGCTTAGCCTTTGGGCTTTAATATAATTGACTATATTTTCATGCTTTATCAATTTGTCCAATTCTTCATTGTTTTAAATCCTCCATGTTTGATTTTCTCTTGTAGGCCCAAATATTCATGGCCCAAATGTTCGAGTGTTACTCCAAATAAACTAAATTTGAGACACTGGTGCATCTAGTTGGTTTTACTATAGAAATATATTATGATGAACAGCTCTATGAACGTCAAAGAAGTACAATGGGACACAGAAATGTCAGTGAAGTTGGTGAAGAGGTTAAAAATCTACAATTCACTTTAACAACATCTTTAGGAGCAACATTTTTTCTCACTTATCAGTATCAAACAGTACATACATGAATGAGTGTGGGGTATGTACTATCATCTGAATTTGTCCAACATAACTGTAAATCCTGCTGTAAAGCTGTAAAACCATATAACAATATGAGTGTGCTGTACATTTAAAAATGCTGCTGCTACAATCACGTACTCTGAAAGAACTCACTAGTTTTACAGTTTTGGAATATCTATAATACTCTATACCTGATCGGACATTGTAATTAAACTTGCAGAGGATATCATAGTTTGTGATATGACTATAAGGTAATGGAAAATGAGAAATATGTTAAGACATCACTGGTAAATGCTTGCATTATCATGGGTACAATCACTTAGTCACTTGATCACTTAATTATGAAGCATTCATGCTTTGTTTTGTCTTTGTACTTTGAGAACTACCAGTATGGATTGTCACAATTTGCTGTGAAACTTTCTACACTGGAAACAAAGAAAACAAAGAGAAGTCAGTGCCAACATAAAAATGGAAACTTAAGAAACATACTTTTATTTTTCTTACTTTACCCAGTGGAAATTCTCATATTTATTGCATTAAATTTAATTGCTGTGAACTCACAATCAGCAGATAAAGATGGTGTCTAATTGTGTCCAATGAGTAGTGCTTCTCTTTGTCCATGTGCTGCCCTCAAAGGATGTGCTGAAAGTCACATATAAGAGCCAACCTTAAAGTATATTGTTATCAAATATCATGTGTCATGTCTTGTGTTTAGGTTCATTCAACACTGATGTTCAATTCCACATAACCTACTAGGCACACACTGAAGAACAATGCAGTGTTGGTATGTGGCCATGTTAGATATCACAAATGGGTTTAACAGCATCTTTCAGGATAATGCCTCATCAGCTACAACTACAGTCAAACAGAAAAAGCATGGGCAACAGACTGTAAATGGTTGTGAAGTAAACCTGAAGAGTGGGGAATTAATCAACACATTGTATTGCAAAGTGTTGATTTCAGTACAGGTCTTTAGAAAGATTATATTAAAGAAAGTTGCTGGGAATTACTATAAAGAATATGAGAACTACATGCTGTTAACACTTATGCCTTATGACTCATGAAAACAAATACGCAAGAGATATGATCAGGAGACAATTATGACCCTCTGGCCACTTCTACATTCAAAAAGTAACACAAAATTAATCAGTAATGCAATCCCACAGAGTACAGACTTCAAGAATTATTTTAGCTGTCATGAACACAAACATGGAAAAATATCTCATTACTTGTATTGTGGTCCCTTTTCATGTATGCTGTACACTAAGTAATGGATTAATTTGTTTAAACTCATTTATCAATATGACATAGAATTATCATTAATTTAGCAGTGCACTGTTTTCTTCAGATTCACTAAGCAGTCTGAACTGTTAGGATATATGGGTCTTCTACTGTTCAGGCTCCAATTCATGTTAGTAGGACTACTGTGTTTGTTATTGTTCAGAATAATACTTGGTTGACTGAGTAGAATTGTGTTCCTCAGAATTTTGATTTGTTTGTTGGTATAATGAATAAGATTGTGATTGACATAACTAGGGCAATTATTTCTCCTAGTTTATTTGGGATTGATCATAGAATTGCATATGCAAATAAGAAATATGATTCTGGTTGGATGTGTACTGGTATTACTAGGGGATTTGCTGGGGTGAAGTTGTCTGGGTCTCTTACGATGTATGGTTCTTTTAGGGTTAGTACCATAATTTTATCATATTTATATTTCACAGGTGTTCCACATGTATCTTGGTTATGCTGCCAGCTGTCCACATGAGTTATCTTATGGTTACTCTCAGTCCCTCTGAGCAAATACTGGGGCACCCTGAAATGGAACATACTTGATGCTTAAACATCTAAATATACCCTCACTTCACATTCATCTTCTCATCTTCAATTAGCACAAAGTTCAGCAGCTGAAACAGTGACTCAAGACTTTTAACATTTTGGTAGTTAACTGCAAGTGCTACAGAAACTCTATCATGCATAGTGGTAAATTTTATTAATCACAAACATTTTGACACTAGATTGCATCCCTGGACAAATGGATGGAACTACACTACTGCAAAGTGCTGACGGATGTCCAATATCACTGAGGTACAGTTCCTTATAAACTTATATTTCATCTATGGTAATACATTACACTGTGAAGTGAAGTAACATTCAACAGTTTAATGCAGCAACAATAAGAGATTTAAAGGAAGACAGTACAGAAGATATTGTTAAAACTGCCCAACGTAAGATGTATAACCAGAATATAAGTACATTATAATAACCAGTTTAGTTTGAATGGAATAGTTTTAACAGGTTACATAATTAAACATTCCTGAGCTGCATTTCTGTGACATAACACAAAAACTGCAAGCAGAGGCCTTGACTCTTTCTGTAACAAGATTCCTACATTTCTTCTTCCACAACAAATGTGCGTACCAATCACAGAACAGACAACCTGACACAGACCTGTAAGAGTCTTAACAGGGGCATCATTCTGACAAAGTATGGCAATGTTACTTCCTGATTCAAACACTTGAAGAAAAAGGACTCCTGAATGTACACTTCATGACATTTCCAGACTTCCTGAACATGGCAGTACAACAGATTGGATTGGTATAGATCAAAGCAGATCCAAACAACATCTGTGGCTTGCATCTGCTGCAGGCATTCCACAGTTTGCTCCATTATGCATAAGAAAAATTAAATGAAGAGGTGATAAATATGAGCAATTCTAAATTGGAATTCTATAATTAATCCTTATCCTGCTAATGTGGAAAATATGGTGAGTTCCCAATAATGCCAGCAAATGGCAGATGGGATTTAATTCAGCGTTTAAAGGGATGATGGACTAAGTCCCTGGAGCATAGTCCTCCCTTAAAAACTAAACATTGTTTGACTACTCCCTGCTTTTTATAAAAAACTGAAGTTCAATTCCCTTTCTGGAGAATATCTGTTACCAGATATGTTGCATATAAAAGGAACATTCTCCATTTCAATAAGGAAAAAAAATATTTATAAATTTTGTCATTTATAAAGGCCAAGGAAGAAATTAAGACAAGTTTACATTACCAGCTTCTAAATAAATAGCTAAATATATCATTTCAGGTACAATATGTTAACCAACAAATGCACTTACTAAAATACAATGAAATAAAGTTCATAAAAGACAATTCAAGATAAGTACCAACTCCTACATGTTTTGGCACTGGAGTGACACCTTCAGGGAGTCTAAGAACACAAAGGACCACAAGTTCAACACTCCACTTAAGTGCACTTTTTGGTTAATATAGTGAATATAAGAAAATGCTTGGTATTAGTAACATAAAATTTGCTACCATTTCAGGTTCAGTATCTTGTTGAATAGCTAACCATAATGCCTAGCGTGAAACACTACTGTTCATACATATATACACACACACATACACATATGCACACACACACACACACATGCACATATATGTGTGTGTGTATGTGTGTCTATATATTTCATGTTGTGTGCCAATTTTTGTTATCTTAAGGAACTCATAGATACCAGTTTGTACTTCATGTAAATTGGGGTTATAGCAGGTAGATGAAAACCAAAAGCAATTATACCCAACCAGTTATACAGAAGATCCTCCCTTCCCTAACTGAAATTTCAGGAACTTTCATCCAAAATTTTAAGATGCTGCTAACTAAAACTTCTGATATCCTGCAGAGGGAAACAGCTCAGACACCCTTAACACTGGCCCTGGTTATAAAAAATAAAAGAATTTTGTACATACTTACAACTTAACACTACCAAATGTCATGTGACTTGCAACGCACATATTGTTTAATCAGTTACCACCAAATTAAAGGAAATCACATCCTTACTAAAACACGACACATCCAGACATATTACTTCAAAGAAACCATCAGCAGCCCAAACCCTTAGAGCATTAATAAACTTTTTTTAATGTTACCCTTCTCCTTTATTTTTTACCCAGTTATTTAAATTATACATCCTCCCAATTTACTTTTTTTTTTCACAAGCAGTCACAGACAAAATAAATATAAATATAAATACCCCCCCTGGGGTGTGGGGAGGGGGAAGGGGGTGGGTTGGTGGAAAAAATATGCCATACACAGCAGAATGGCAAGGGAGTTTTTAATTGTAGTCCTGCCAGTTTTCCAAAAAATCATTCCAAGAAACTACTTTGTCTCAGCACAAGTTTTCACTAAATTCAACTTCTTGTTGTAAGTCATTTTATAAGTTAGTCATTTATATATTTATTGTAGCAACTTTAACCAGCACACACTTTGCTGTCATGCTACACACACAATCTCCATCCTCTGCTCCCTCCTTTTGTAAGGAGACTGAGCAAGTGATAAAGCCCCACACTGTTACAGTATTTGAATGGTGCACAATCTAGTCTAGTCTAATCTAATCTAATCTAATCTTTACCAGACTACCAGCAAATAACACTCATATTTCTTACAGTTTTCCCTTGCCTCCAGGTAGATACCAAGTAATATGTGTATGTAGGCCACACAATCGAAACATCGTACACAAAAATTTTGCACTTGTGGACAGCCCAGCCATTCAATTTATATCCGCTCAAACTTAAATGCGGTACATCATTACTATTGTTACCACCGTTTTCACTGTTATCATCCTCATCATCATTAGCATTGCCATCATTGTCACTGTCACCATCATCATAATCAAAACCCTTAACCCTTCTCCTCCTTCCTCTTGCTTCCCTCATTTCTCTATAACTATTTATTTCTTAAATCAACCATTTCTTTGCCTTAGATGTGTAATTATGCCCCTGCTACCACATAATTTTAATATCACTAGTGTATCCACAGTGTACTTGTCATCTTCCAAAGTTAACATTTATGTGCATCTTGGTGTCACACTCTCAATGGCTGGAGAAGTTGTGGCACAAAATACTGGCTGGCGTTTTGTAGGTTTATTTAGATTTAAAACAAGAAGCAATACACCTATGAAAATTGGAAGGAAAGAGACCAAGTGTCTATAAGTTGAGCGCCCAAAGGAAAATGCAATAATAAATCTACAAGTTTACCAGTCCCTGATCTACAATACCCTATGATTTGTTTCACAAGAGTACAGAGATGTACTCCACTTCATAGTACAAAATTTCTTTGCAAGTTTGCTTGTAGCACTAATCAGGATGTTAGTTCATTGAAGACACAACATACTTTTGCAAAGTTTATCATGCTCCCTAGCACTTATACTATTATCAGCACATATTTTGTTAATTTACATTACTTGTATATCTAAACATAAAGCAAAGCAGTCCCATTACAGGCCTGGAATGGGCCAGAGGGTTCCAGGAATTAAGGTTCCCAGGTTTCATGACAACAGCACAGGATGGTGGTAAGGTTGTCAGCCTTACGCACCGGCCGCCTCTACCCCCAGAAAATGCTCCTGGTACTCATTTCTGTTAGAGGCTGAGTCGACCCCAGGGTCATATTGCAATCGGAAGGATTTTATGTCAATGAAAAATCCACTGACACCAGCTGGGATCGAACCAGCGACCTTCCGATTTGTAGCACAGTACCTTAACCACTGTGCTACCGCGGTCCCCCGATATCTAAACATACTTCAAATAATAGTTTCAGAACTTGATGTAATCTGTATTTTGAGACATTTAAATTGTAACCTTTATAAAGTCAATTACTAACAATGAAGCATTGTTGACACAACTTTCAGGTAGTTTTAAACAGTAGGACTGTTCTGACCACAAATTACTTTCCAGAAACAGAACACAATTTACAAACAAATGATTTTCATCAGCAATATCTACTTCTTTGATAAAATATTAATGTGAAATGCTGTCTGAAACAGTCCTTTTATATAAGAGTAATACAGAAGTAGAAGGTGTAGATCTATACAGAATAAGACTGTTATCAACTGCATAATTTTCAGCACCTCTTTTCTGCAATATTTAATCGCATGTGAGCAAGCACACTTTCTGTTACTTTACACCATTACAACAAGAGAATGTATTACTTATTTCTCCTAATGCTAAAAGAAGCTATGGGCAGTCCTCGTTTAACATTGCCTGAAACAAAATTCTTTTGCTTTACAACTGACAAATTTTAGAGAAGAAGGAGTTGATGAACATGGATTATCCCCCTTTGGCTGGTAGTTGGTGGGGAGGTCAACAGCTAGGCTCAAGGACTCATCTGTTGTGTGTTTTTGTTCCCTTCACCATTGTAGGTGCGTTTGCATAAGTCCTGAAAAGCACCATATCTATCTGTCTGCCCATCCATCCCTCCACATGCATTAACTCAGCTCCCACTCTACAGACTTTCATTGCATTTAATATTGTAAACTTTTAAAATGATATGTCAAGAAAACAAAATTTGGTTAAAACAGAACAGAAATATCAGCCAAGTGTGTTTATATTGTTCACAGCAGTATACATAAAATGTTTTGTAGCATGACAACAATGCAAACTTAACCAATTGTTTTGTTGCTATGCTGATGCTATTTTATAATGCTGACAGCAACATATGGCTCAACAACACATAGGGAATTCATTATTGTTTTGCAAGGTAACACCTTCAGTATTTTACGTTGTTGAAAGTGACTTAAGAAGCTCAACAACATATAAAGAATGCACATCAGTGCATGGTAACAGTGGTTACTAAAATGTGCCAAAATGGTATGTTATACACACCTTGCCTAACTTGTTTCGTTCTGTACTGTGATTTTCAGGAACATAACCCCAACATTACATGGGGACTGCTTGTACTTGTTTCTCCACTGACAACCTTCTACTTTCTCACAGCATGTCCCTCCCATATGGAAGCTCCTACCATCTTTCCATTAGTAAGCTACACTGTACATCCTCATGTAATGATTGCTGTTTGGGCCCTTACATCAACATGCACTGTCTCTTTCCTCACCCATAAATGTGCTTCTACCTCCTCTTAGAAAGACCTGAAGTGTGGATGTTAAGAGTGGAAATAAGACATTTATTTCAACACCTGTGGACCCACTGCTTCTAGTGCCTTGTGCTAAAAAGTATTAATCACAAGTTAAATATATCCTATTATCATTCACTTGAAAATATATTTTTATATTCAACAAGTAGATCAAGCAGAAAATATACTCTGAGTGAATGTCACATTCCTCAGGCCTTCAAACAAAGGTTTCAACATTTCTTCACAACCTTACTATTTGCTGCTACAGATAACATTAACAGGGGGTTTATGGTACATTGTGGTGCTAATACTTGGAATCAATACTGACAAAATTAGCACTAACTCTGTACTTCTAATTTTACTCCATGCCACATAACAATTTTACACATAATGCTGAATGCTTAAGAATCACAGATAGAAGTACAAATAAAATATTCAATTCTGTTTTGAAAATACTCTAAAATATGTTTTGGACATAAGCTACAAAGATTTTTCAATCTCATTGCTAAAGCCTTTGGACATAAAATTCTGGCTCTTTATCTACTGGATTCTGTGGTATTACTTGTAATGGAAACTGAAAGGACTTCACACTAATATGTTTACTCTTTGCCATAAAATCATTTTATGCCTCATGTTTCATACTGAAGAATCACAGATGTATCTGACAGTTGGGAAATCTTTAATTTTACTTTGAATATGATGTATATTATTTTTCAGACATAGGCATTAAACTTCTCTGCTAAAGCCACTGAAGGCAAAATACTGACTGTGTAACTACTGGATTCATTAGAACCATCAAAGACACATTTTACCACTTGATATAATTGATGGTACTAAATTCTACAAAACCAATTGAAATAATTTGATACTCTGGCCTACTGATATTTAACTTTAACAGAGACATGGACCACAGTTCTAAAACACACAAAATACCTAGCCAAGTTTCATCAAGTCTGAACATGTCAAAACAATCATGTATGATAATTCACCCCACTGTGGAATAACAATGAAAAGAACACATTCCTGAAACTTCTGAAAAGAAGACAGTAACTGCTTCATATACTGGTGGAAAGGAAACATTTGGCTGTTCTAACTTAGGATTCTTCAGGAATATTGCCTTACTAAAAGAGTATATATTGGTCTACACATCTCCAATTGTGCAGAGGATAAGTACAAGTGTTTAATATTTTTAGCATATACATGGAGCTTTTTTGCTTGTGCATTATTTTCCTGCACGTATTATAATGCTAACCTAATACTGGACAAACATCCACTCCTATGTCAGCCTTTGTTTAGAGAATAAATGCACCTCTGCTACTCTTAATATCACACATGGTGTATAATTATGTAGTTGTATAGTGGATCACTGTCTCTTTGAAAAAGAAGTCCTATTTACATATAATAACTATAACAGGTACTATAGTGTCATGTTACTATTTTATATGATAAAAATAGTCCTCTGCTTCCATTCTATATTTTTTATGTGCAGACTTCTGGAAAATATAGCATACACGTAGACAATTCTAAAACTCTTCTCAGCATTCTCACAACCCAGAGACTTTACCAGCAGTAATGAGCAAACCACAGACATAGATGTGTCCTCATCTGACACTGACTCTAAGCAGATACAATCTTGGTATAATAATGATGATCAGCAGTCTGCAACCATGCTCTCATGACAATCCTTTTGGCAATCAAATAGCAAGGCATGCAGACTGAGAATATTGAGCTGTGTGAGTAATACTAACTGCAACATACTCGTTAACATCTTAATCCAGCAATTCGTTATATACAAGTTTCAAAAATAATAATATCATTCTTGCATAATGAAAACTTGTAGTTTCCAGCCAAAGAGTTCAGCAGTAATACTTCAAAGGCACTTTTATTGAAAATATGAAAAATTTTCCACACAATTTCCACCTCCTTATTTTCAAAGTGAATTAACCATCTTAACTCTCATTCAAACAATACAACAGGAATTGTGCTAAAGTTCGAAGTGTTACTTCTGTTACATAGCACACACAATTCATTATTTCTTCTTCATTGTGGTACCAGGATGGATGCTTTGTTGTCAGCAGAAGGCCAATTAACCTGGCAGTGGTGCTTCCGTATAGAAATCTGGTTCATCTTCCAGCAACTCTGAATCTGCCTCTTCGCTATCGAGCTGAAATTCAAGAAGTCATATTGAACAACAAAGGGTATGATACAAGGTTATCCAAGAGAAGGATGCAGTTTCTGTAAGGAAGTTACTACTTATATAATTCTGCAGTGCTATTGCTGCGGCTCTGTTCTGGCACATACTCATCACTGCTTTAACAATTAGGTCTGTTTGGGGAAAACATTAGATACATTTAGTAACTCAAACAATGTAAGATTAGAAATGGCAAAATTGGTAGTGATGGCCTACAACATCTCATCAACATTGTGGTGGTGCAATACAAACGTAAATCACAGTGGACACGAAAGGCTACCCTTAGACACAATCTTGCTGCGCAATGTCTCCCCAAGTCTTGTAAATAAAGCCAAATTGGTGCACAATTTTTCTTAGTATGTTTATTTCTTTTCTCTAAATGTTTTGGGCGACTATGTGCCCATCATCAGGAGAAACAACTATATTTATGCGACACTTGGTACTTGTTATTCTGTTATGGATGGATAATGATAGTCACCCAAAACATGTAGAGAAAATAAATAAACATACTAAGAAAAATTGTGCACCAATTTGACTTTATTTACAAGATTATGCAGGGATGCACAGTCAACAAAACATGAATGTCTCCCCAAGGTTTATCTACATATTTTCACCACATCTCCCGCTCTGTGTTCCAAATAGTCACTTTCAAACTGGTTCCTTTCTTCTCCATCACATACATCTGCTCAGCATAATGCAGTCTCATAAATCTCAGCACTCCAGCAACATTGCGTGTCTTGAATAAATTACAACATTCCTTCTTATGTCGGTAGAAAATAATGCACGAAAAACACTATGGTATTTGTAACTACTACAATACCATATTCTGAGAACATGAACAATTTGGGTGTTTGTACCTAATACATGTTATTAACATGTCAAGTTTTGAGGAGCAAGTACACAATTTCCCTCAACCAACATAACATGCTTTGCTTCAAAATGTTAAGCAAGTCCCAGTGTTCTGACACATGAATTTGCCAGTCATTACTGCACATATTATCTCCATTGCAAATGAGGTAAAGATGTCTTAAGGTTTTAGGTTCTAAAATGAATATAAAAAATTGTGGTTGGGCAGAAACCCTTCACTTCAACTACTCCCATGTACCACATGTTTCACTTTATTTTCACTGTTATCCTTGAATAATATACTGACATAAAACCCTTGTACTGAATTAATATCAACTTCACTTGCTGCAAATATACATGAAACATATAATAAAGAACAATATATTACTTATGTAGGCTAATATAACAACCGTTGTATTTACTCACAGCTCGCAGTTCTTCAGGTGTAAAGAGGAATCGCAGCTGGGCTCGGAGTGGAACCATCAGAATAAGAAAGAAAGGAAAGGCTAAAGATGCTTGTGTGGACTTCACTATCCAAAGAACAGCGAGGCACAGAAGTTGAATCAGCGTGAAAAGATGCATTTTCATTGAATGTACCTGCAAGATTATAAATAGAATTCTATCCAATCCTTAGTTTTCAAGAGGCACATTACTGTAAATAATGCTTACAGTACTATCAAAACTAGGAAAAAATTGTAGATAAACAATATTGTTTTTCAATTGTACTGAGTCAGGGTCAAACACAACTGTACATGTATGGTTATATTTCTTTTCTAGTTCATTGTTTAAGGTCTTTTTAATTGCCCTCCATTAAGTTCAAAACAACTATTCAAGCCTATAATATCAATCATATAAAAATATAAAGAGGAAGGTCTTAAAATGGAACAAACATTTCTATTTGATGGTGACTCACTACAGCCTATTAATGTATAAACACAACAGAATGACTTCTTTTAAGTTAAAGGTGTTATTGTTGTGAGGTAATCACATTCTCACAGTGGCTGAACTATTCCACTGATATTGAATCTGAAGTAGAAGTAAATCTGCTAGTAAATGGCTTAAGATATCCAAATTTAGAATTATGCTTCTCCACCATTGTCTGATACGATTTAAGTTGTTATTCATTTTCAGAGCTGTTTTGATAAATCCGATTCATTTATGGTACTTACCTTTCTGACATAGGCTGCCTGTGGGTGGTGCTTTACAGGCATGAAGAACAACTTCAAGCGCTCAAAGAACTGAATTCCATTTGTTGATGAGATACCCATGTAAAGGAATACTCCAAACAAAACAGACATCGGTACCAAACGAAGCAATGGTGCCATCAGAACGGAAAAACCCACAAACACAGAAACCAGCAGGGCACTTAGACGTTGTTCTGAAACAAACATGAATGATTTAGCAAACTCTACTATACTTACACTTTGAGGGTGAGGTTCACACTAGCAGCCGTAGTGATATCTTGTGACTATTGGATTGCACCATGTCTATAGTAAATGAGATGAAAGTTAGGATTGGCCTCAGATGCAATGTAACAATGCACAGCAAAATCAGACTGCATCTGTGTGTGTGTGTGTGTGTGTGTGTGTGTGTGTGCATGTCACAGACCCATATGTGCTGGTTCAAAGACTGGCCTTAATGCCAATGGTATTACTAACAAATTACTTTATTCAGTTACACTGAGGCACATCTAATGCAGTCTGCATGACCATATACCCACTATCATTCTCTTTATGAAAGTACAGTTCGATAAAATATTTAGTCAAAACTAATAGATCATTATAACCTGGCAGTAATGAGATAAAAAACTGGGTTTAGTCATGAAAGGGCTGCCACAACCAGACAAAATTTAAAACATAGCAGGGATTAATCTGCCTTGAAAATATAAATAGGAGAAGAATGTTTCAGACTGGCCAGCTCCAGAGCAGAATTTTGTACATGGAATTCCTTCCACACCCTCACCTCTGATGAAGAAAACAATATGTGTATAAGATTTAATATCAGGTCTCCTTCAAGTTTCAGAGCCAACACACGAATGAAAAAGTACTTACAAATGACTTAAGAATTACTAAGAACCTAAAATTACTGAAAAATACTCCTGTCTTTAATAAAGCATTATACTATAATGACATAATGACATTTGCTAGGACTTCAGGTATATATCTATGATTCCACCTAAAGATTAAATGGAGGTGAGCGGTCAGCTCCACTTGCCTTGCTCTAGTGAGAATAGTCACCAGGGTCTATTGAATAGAAGACTGGGTAGATTCGGGGGCTGTCTGAACATACAATGAAACAGAAAACTACCTGTCTTTGCTAGGAATAAAAGCCTAGTTGTCCAGACCACAAGAATCTGACATGCTGTTTGCATTACGAGATCAATTTTCATTTTGAAACCGTAAAATCTGTGGACTTTACCTTTCACCTCGATGATGTGGGGTTTGTCACCTGGAGCATGTGTACGTGACATAACTGTGACTGCTGAAACATGCGCAATAGATCGGACAGTGGCAGCACATTGCCAAGGTGCTCCCAGCACTCCACAGCCAACATTTGCAATGCAGACTATCACAATATCCAGATGGAAACCAGAACCTTTCTTCAGTCTACGTTCTTTTTTATCGATGATCAACCTACATACAAAGTGTAATGTTACATTCTACAACAAAAAAATACATAACATACATTAAATTTGGCCTGTGCTGTACCCTGCTTTACAAATAGTGCAATATAAGTCCACTGTAAGTGTGCCACCTTGTTACCACAGCATGGCACATCATCATGTTATTTATGGACGAAGGAAATGGTCTCCTAAGCCTTCAGACATGGAGGATAGATGCATATAATATATACTGAGTAAACATTCTCAGACAAATGACAGTTGTCTACCAGCCTCAGGTCAGAACGGTGGCCAACAACTAAAAATGGCCTGGACAAAGCTAAGGTAAAAATATAAAAATTTTTATTCCACAAAAGATGCAAACATTTTTTAACAGGCTGACAAATGAACATGTCTAGATGACTGTTAGATTAGTGACAGTCAACATACTCCATTCAGAAAATGGTACTGATACTGGTAATGGTGCACAATAACTCAATGGTCAAGGCAGGTACACAATACCATGGTTTAATTTTTTATTGAAATTTTAAACTTAACGTTATTATTACACTATATGCACTCTGCAGAAAATAATAATATGGATTAAAATAATGAATTAAATTTCTAATGAAGATTACACTAATAGTATTCTAACAAGCAGGAAAATGCACATACAAACATTAAAATTTTAAACATGAATATCGTTATAGAATTTCATAGTATGTTGCAACAAGGCAGGGCAGTGTACATAATTTGATGCGAAGTACATTATAGCAAAGGCTTCTCAAAATATTTTTCTTGTTAATTATCCTTTGTACAGTGCACACTGAGTATTATATGAGTTTTCAGTGCATGCTTATACAAATAATATGTTAAATGACAGCTTCAATGTTTCAGTGCATTTATTTCTGTAAAAAAAAAATTAGAGAATGTATATCCACAAGTTTAAGCTTCGTGATATTATGCACTCACTCGCAAATGTGTGTTTCCATGAACAGCAGGATGTAGACCAACAGAGCCGGAGCAACAGCAGCAAACATAATCCAGACATGTGTCACATCAGGCGAGATGATCCAGCCTCGTTCAGCTGGGCTTGAAGGTGACAGACCCTCAGGCACCTGAAGCTTTTCTGTGTATGTTTGAGGTACCAAATAGTCCAACGTCACCATTGTGATGATTGCAATAGGTACTCCAAAGTCACCCAGTGCTCGACGAGCCTGTAAATTCATTCATTCATGGTTTGTTTGTCAATACACAAGTCATTATTTTATTTAACACCTATCAGGTGCCACTTCAAATCGACTCATATATGTTATTAATGTAGCTCAATAGGTAAACTGTCTACATGCATGGCAAAGTAGCAACAAAGCAACAAAAATGAGTTGTCAGATAAAATAAAGACTCTGTTTGCCACTGGCAGTAATCACAAGCTTTGCAAGGGATTAAAATTCCTGTGGAAGTACTATTATTCTATTTTAAGAAAAGTGAAAAGAAATCAGAAGTCAAATAAAAAGGGTACGGCAACCAAACACAGTTTTACACATTTTTTCACAATTCTGGGTGGTTATCCAGAGTAACAGTGTTCACACGTCCCTATTAAAATTGCAATAGCAATACTGTTTAGCATTCACCACGCAGCATTTCTTAGGCCTTCTCTGGACAAACTTTCCTCATGTTGCTAGATCATATGTATATGAATAAGAACATTCAGTTGAAATTTTGTGAAATACAAGAGAATAATACCACTGAAAATAATTCTGCCCTGGGGATACCACTAGAATATTCTAATCTAGCAGGGTGAAAAGTCAGTAACAAGCTGATGTTATATAAAATTAATATAATTAAAATTTCACTGCCTAGAATTCCAGTATGATGTCTTGAAATGAATGTGTCATGGTGACTCTTTTCTCTCACAATGACATTAAATCTATGAAGACATGTACTGAAGGTTACAGAAAAACCTGCTACCTTCATCACCAGGATCATCCACACTCATGATAGCTACAGAAGTTTCCTCTAAACATCAGTATATATTTACCAAACCACACGGCGTCACATCCCAGAAGACGGCATTCATCACAGTCACTGCTGTGAGAATGCCACAAGTTATAAAAACTGATTCAATCTTGAAGTTCCAAGTCTTCCATGATTTTATGCCATGACAACTAATAAATAGTTATCAATGTTTCAAAGGCTCATGGTGATTGCATCTTCAGGGTCAAGCAGTCAAACATAAGATCCTTGGTTTGCTAAACAACACCATCTCAACTGCCTAGGTTATGTAGAATGACCTAGGTTATGTAACTGAGGAATGAATGAAGTGGAAAAAATGTGGTCATGATCTATACTGAAATTTGCATGGAGGGAGCGTAAAGTCATGTAAAACTTCCATGAAAGTAGGGTGCTCTGGACTATGTTTTAAACCTTGAACCTCCTACTTGACTATGGTCTTTGGTTTATTATGAATTACAACAGTGTGTGTGTCATATAAAATGACAGTAGGCAAAACTGTACCAACAGAACACAGAAACATCCACAAATTCAAATATTTCTGTTATAAAATCTAATACACAAAGATGTACTTACACTTCTGCCAAGGAACTTGCTGTTTCGAAATTGCCTCAAGTAGTATGCAATAAAGAATGTTCCAAGAGCCAAAATGAGGCAGAACAGGGCTGTATTAGGTTGGCCTTGAATTACATCATGTTTTGCTTGTACTTCATATGATGAAATGGGTGCTTTTTTTGTTTCATTATCCTGAGTGAACCTATGTGGAGACAAGGTAGTGTCAGTCAGAACAAAACTTGCACCAAATAAATATGCCTCATACAGAAGACAGAAACTGAACAGAGCACACTGCTTCACTCCTTCATCACCATAACTGTTACATAGTCTGTCTTTTCTTTACCATAGTGTGGTTACCAACATACAGGGATACAAATGCGTGGGAAGTTTTCCATTAGCCATGACAGTATGAGAGCACTACTCAAAGTACTGTGATATTTGCCACCCAAAATGCACCACTGCCAATTCCAGGGAAACTCAAAGGAAACTGTTTTCTGCAAATAATACATTTCAATGATATTACTAGTGCGTGGAATTTAAACAGACTATGTGGAAAATGTGGTGGCTATATCAGCCTCTGTTTGCAGGCAGCAATCTACCTTGCTTGAATTGAGACTTATGTATAAGAGATGGACTCTTAGCTTCCATTGACAGTGACCTGTGTCATTATCATTCTACATCATTATGTCTTCGCAATGGCTGGTGGCTTCTTCCGCTCACTTCAGCCTTCTTGAACACAAACTGCAGAAAATATATCTGTTCTGAGCTTCCTCATTATTAGTGAAGGAGTTTTTTCTTTGCTTTGGTAACCACTTTCAGTTGTCCTGTCACCAGTGCTCACACTCCAGAAGACTTGAATCTTCAGGGTATACAAGTCATCATATACATTCTGCATGACAGTTGCCTTGACACAGTTGCTAACAAAGTCAAAACACTGTACATGTATTATTACTTTTCACCTCCTAATAAAATTACCATACTTGTAGTTTTGTGTTTCCTAAATACATATTACCTCACAAAACATCAACATCCTATACTGAAGGTTGTTCTCAGCTACCCTATAATGACCAAGATATTTCTTTTATCATTTTAACACATGAAATTTATATTACTATACCTGTAGTCTCCATAGCTGTCATTAATCACAAAGGATAATGGTTCTAAATTAGTGCCACTGTAGATTACAGAATCATTCCACATATGTGTCCTGTTCTTTGAAGAACCTGTACTGTTGGTCACCGTGTCATTGTGGAAGAATGGAAAAGAACAGTAGGTAGCCAGCAATGGATGTTCATGAAATACCTAAAGAAAAAAAGTCTCATTTTCAATACAGTTTTATATGTTCAGAGGCAAACTAAGATTTTCTTAGCTCCACACGATGTACTGTAAGTTCACAAAAATGGAACGTTTATCTATAATGACTCAAAAATAAGTTAGCTTAAGAAGCATAAATATATCTAATAAAATTAATGCACATATCTTAACAATGCTATGTTTTTGTTATTTTGTATATTTGACTGCTCCTGATGTTCTTTTACAGCACATGAAAACTCAAAAGTTAATCACACTGATGGTATCACAGTGCGTTATCATCACAAACTAATTGTTTTGTGTTTAAATTAATGTGAAAGATATAAAAGCTGTCAACATCAACAAGCCCCATGTTTCATTTTATGAATCTTTTTTTTTTTTTTTTTTAAATAAGCACGTTTGACATCTGTGTTTTGGAACACGTTCAACAAACAATGGAATACAACGGCATGGACAAGATGTAATACTTAATGAAGATAGGATCCATAGAAAGGTTCTGTCTGTGAAACTAAAAGAATAACAAAGAGGAAGAATGAGATCAGGATGAGAATGATTGGTCATAAAAAGTCACACAAAAAGAAAGTACAAATTTGAGAAGAACGTGAAGGGGGAGCATATGGAAAGGACTGGCTGCAAATGGAAACATCTGAGGAACAATAAAAAGAAGTACTTTTGCAAAAACTGTGGTGATTTTAGCATATAGGAGTGATCGGACACAAAATATGTAGAGTGACATAATTTCCCCATTGTGCACCTAATACATGCACTCTATGCACAAATGTACCCTTAAGCCCCAAATAATGACACTTACCACAACAAGCTTCATGAGGCTCTCAACAATGTAAAGTATTGAAATGAGAGCTGCAAAGATCTCTTCTGTGAAGCGAGTGAACAGTTTTACCAAGACACTGCCCTCAAAACAAACAACCACAAGGCCAATAATTCCCAGCCAAATGCCTATGTATACTCGTACTGTGAGGAAATTAAGCCCATTTGTCAAACAGAACTGAAAAAAAATACACAGATTAATTTCCAATTTAATGTATATATGTATAAAATTTATGCTAAGCAAACTCATGTAGGAAAATATGCAGTGCAATTAGAGAAACAACAGTTTATGTTCTCAACATGTCCTACCAGCAATGCTACAATCAAATGCCAGGATTTCCACAAGCAATGGTTTTCCCTGGTGACGATCAAGATAAGCTTGTTTGCGATCCTGTGTGCAGATTGCAAAATGGAAAAAATTAAATTACCCTGAATTATTTTTCCAACACAATAAACTTCTACATTTAAACTTTCCATTATTATTATTATACAATATGTATGTCTCCTGTCACAGGCATTTCTTCCTGGTACTTCTCTTGAACCAGTGGTGATCCCCACCGCTCAGGTTTCAAGCTTCACATTGCAGTACTTTCCATATTATGTGTGATGTTCCAAGTATAGCTGTCTTTTGTAGTGAATCTATCGAATGTTTTCCTGGTACAGCTTCCAAATTTTTCCTTAAGCTTCTCGCTACTATTCCAGTGGCTCCAATTACTACTGGTACAATCGTATATTTCAGGTTCCTCATTTGTTGTATCTCTATACATTATTATTATTATTATACAATATGTATGTCTCCTGTCACAGGCAGTTCTCCCTGGTACTTCTCTTGAACCAGCGGTGGTCCCCACCGCTCAGGCTTCAAGCTTCACACTGCAGTACTTTCCGTGTTATGTGTGACGTTCCAAGTATAGCTGTCTTTTGTAGTGAATCTATCGAGTGTTTTCCTGGTATAGTTTCCAAATTTTTCTTTAAGCTTCTCATTACTATTCTAGTGGCTCCAATTATTACTGGTACAATCGTACATTTCAGGTTATTATTATTATTATTATTATTATTATTATTATTAATTTTCAAGTCCAAAAGTGCGAGCATAGACGGACATTCTGACTAATGCATTTCTGTGCCTCAGATTGGACCTCAATGGCACGTATTTTCAGCTAATCAACTAACTTCATGGTGCCAGGTCTTGCATCATAAGATTAGAATCTCTCAGTTGGTCAAGAAATTCCTTGCTGTGTCAGAATGGAAATATTCATTATCATGTATGCAGAAGTTCTCCACTGAGAGCCGTTTAAATTCAGTCCACATTTCAAATCTTCCTTTTCAAGAACCTATTTTAATATTATACTCCAGTCTGCTTCTAGGTTTCATATGCCCCCTTCCTCTTGCTGCATATTTTAAAAATTAAAATGCTGCATTCGTTTCCCGTCTCTCCAAGATCTTGGAAAAGCACAAAGCCTTAAAACACAAAAAAATATGAAATTCCTCAATTTAAAACGCTGAATTAGTTTTGGAAACACACTGTCATTATCACAAATCATGACAGGTGTTCTGACAAAAATGTTGTAAGTGCCACAATTATTCAGGTATCTCCTCATCACGTTTTAATTAAGACTGTAGCCGGTAATTTTTAATATAGTTGTTTCTTAGGATTGCTGGCATCAGTTACGGATGGTTCATGGCATGCATTGTAAGTTAATCTGTCAGTGTTTATTCGGGACTTTTGGCGATAGGAAGGAGGGGAGAGATTTAAATGAGAAAACGTTAGGAGCTGATAACAGATGCTAGCAGTCCAGTAAGGAAGTCAGTCGCGTATGAGTGTAGTGTAGGTAGGAGTACAGAAAAGTGACTACGTCAGTTTCCTAGAAATGATCTAGTTGTTTTATTGGATATAGTGCTACATTATTTTATATCAAGAATAAAATCCTAATTAAAACTATATGTGATTCAGTGAACCACATCCGTTTCCCGGAAGAGGATCACCTACCAGATTGAGCATGTTGGGACAACAAAGTTACGAAGAGTGATCATGTAGAAGATACTTCATATGTTTTCATAATCTCTTACAATGGACACAAAGCAAAATTCCTTGGCACCAAAAAGGGATTGGTATTTAATTTCATGTCACAACCCCCACAGCCCAAGGAAGAACAGCCTCCAGTTCCACAAGCTAATAAGCTATTTAGACAAAAACTTTTTACGAAAATTATTACAAAAATATAATGGCCCAGCAGGAATAAAGTCTATGCTTATAAGTCCACAACCTCACAGCACCTTGTTACATCATCACTGATATTGTACTTTTTGATATAGTGGAAAATATTAATTCAAATCCACAAACAATAAATTATCTTCAGAAAAATCAGATTCATAGCATTTCTGTAACAAACAATGACCCATACAGACTGACTGACCTTTTTAAACTAAACTTTGATTAACAACGACTGGCATTACTGTAACAGAACGTCATTATTGTATCTGACAATCATCAGTTGTCACTTCCTGCTGCTGACTGCTCACACATTCAGTGCGTTATTACTTGCAAATGTTCGCCAAACAACAAACAGTCTCCCTGTTACTTGATTTCATGAAACTAGTCAGTTGTAGACATTATGTAATGTCAAATGGAACAGATGAATGATCACGAATAGTTAACAAGCAAGAACTTGGAAGGAGAGGGCTGTGGCATATTTTTGAAGTATTATCTCAACACTCACCTGAAGAGACTGATAAGAATAACGAAAACTCAGAGAAAACAAAGTTTGAAGTAAATACATGCATGCAGTGTCACTGTTACAGTAAATTTATCATACATATAGTAGGAATGTAGTATGAATGGAAATTGTTATAAAAAACTGAGGATGTGATGTCTGTGTTTGTTTGCATTTAAAGAAAGAGTTTGTAGCATGGACAGATTGGCAACTACATTGAAAAAAGAAGCATACATACAGGTGACATGATATACCACCTTACCAGATCTGGTTTTGAACTGACTTAAACATGCAGAAATGAGAAAAAATGGCAGTTCAAACTCACAATGTACAGACTCTCATCAAACAGCAGTAGTGGACCTGTAGCTCCTATGATGATCAGTGGTTGACCAGCTAGCAATGCAAAAAAGATACCAGATGCTGACGTTGCTAACAATGTTTCTGATATGCCAATCAGATTGTCAGTCTTGTCCGCTATGCACACCAAGAGATACAGGTTAGAAAATGTACACATAATGTGACTACCATTGTGGGTTTACTTTTCTACAAATACCAGTAAGTGCAAAAATTGATCCTCATTGCATATTAACCTCAACTGTAGCACTGTTACTAGGATACACATAAAACACAAATTATATGCAACACATGATTTACATTTTTGGTACCTAAAATGTAAGTGACACAATAAAACATAAAGTTCAGCCTAGAACAGGCCATGACAGTCCAGTGGGAGAAGAGGTATAGCTCTACACTTTCTTTAATATTGGCACTAGAAGAGGGAAGGGGTCAACGCCATGCCTGGTTCCTTTACTCCTGGGAAACAGAGCCAGTACCTATGATTTACATAGCTTGGTGGGCCCTAGAGCCAGTCTGGACAGGTGTGGAAAATCTCATCCACACCGATATTCAAACCCTGGACCAACCAGCATATAGACAGTTACCCCACTGACTATGTTATCCCATCCCATATAAATAGCACAGTGTCTATTTATTGGCTTAACTTGCATACAGATACAAAGCACAATAGAACTGTGTGTGCTCAGAGCACAGGTGTCAATGCTTTGCACATGTGACAAACAGTGAACTGTATGGTCATGCATGCAGAGAAGCAGGTAAGTTTTCATAACAAGTGGTAGAAAACACTCTTGAAAGAAAATGAAAATGAAGTGGTGCCACAGTTTCTGTACAAGCTTTCATTATCAAATTTCAGCGAAATCCATTTAAAAGCGCGTGCGCGCGCGCCCCCTCTCCACACACACACACGCACGCGCACACACGCACGCACGCACACGCACACACACACACACACACACACACACATATATATATATATATTTATTTATTTATTTATTTATTTATTTATTATCAGATGGATTCTTTTGTGAAAATTATTCCACAGTTCACATGCAATAAAATTTGCAGGTAACACCTTTAAAAGTTCAACCACAGGATTCTTGAAATTTTATATTTCATTCTGTAAACCACAACCGAATAAACTGTCGAGTTGTTACCCTATTACATTTTCAAACAAGTTTTCATTTTTGGTCAAATTATGGAATCTTTAATTTTTTTTGCAGGAATGTTTATAGCTGTGGTACAGTCACTGGCAGAAATATGACAGCGGAAGGGAACAAGTTAAAAATCAGTGCGCAGTAAATTCGCACCATTCTCACAGGTAAGTTGACAGATATTTCAATTCAATCAAGTAAGTTGGCACTCTGCCAACTCTTTACCTTAACAGTTGTATATTTTTTTAGTAATCTACTATTAAACATACTTTCAGGACTACACACTGAGCATTACAGCTGTAAATTTGCATCATCAACATGTTTATAATAGTGATTACACGAAACACGGACGTACAAAAATGGCATGAATAAAAATTATCATCCAAGACCACGAGTTTTTCCATATGTTTCTCAGCCAAGGATACATGGATATATCACAGACAACACTTTCAATATAAATTACCCTTTTGGCACTGGAATTCACTGCCCAGGGTACTCTGCAAAAGACTGGGATTGAAATGGCCTGCCGATTACCATGTATTTTATTCCCTGACAAATATAGTGTTCATTTGGCTTTCTCAGCATTCTGCTGTGTGATGATTATATTCATCTTTCAGTGCCAAAGCACTGACCTAGAGATCCAGAGGTCTTCAGATTTACAGATCTACAGAGATCTAAAGATCTACAGAATGTATTTTCTTCACATTACTATATAAGTCACACAAAATTTTATGTTATTTAATATCTAACAACAAAATTATTTTTGTAAATCTATATAAATGCCAGATTCTAAAAGTTAAATGTAATATATATTCCTTTCTCTCTACCCACATGTTATAAAAATTCTGCTACCATCCACTTGTATGAAAAGCAAATACAGGAAAAAAGTACAGTATCATGACTCTTGTTCAATTTGATTAGAGCATCTTGGCGACATTGAAAGCTGATGACAAAGTTTGCGGATGTACCATCTTACCTGTTAATATTCATTCCCTGTAATGCTACATGCTTGAGTTTGCCTCTCTCCTTACATCTCCTAGTTCTATGTGAAACTTACCCATAAGACCGCCAAATGTGATGGCTCCAGAGAGAGCTGCAAAGTACATAAATATGGCTGCGGCTAGGCATTGCAAGTTGAATCCTTCTGTAATGTCCGACTTATAATGTGGAAACCTTCTCTTCACATCATTCATCAGCCCACCAAATGGTACCCGTGTTCTTCTTAATGGATCGTCACAAGGTGGTTTCTCACCTTCTTCTTCTAGAAGCAACAAGGCTGCAAAATCAAGCACTGGAATTACTGTTACTGTAGAGCCAGTTCTCTTACAGAAGTGATATACAATAAACAAAGTTGCTTAGGTTATTTTCCAGTGCTGTTTCAACTGCTAGTTTTATATAATGTCAAATGAAATGGGTGTCACTTGTCCATATTAACAATGTTTTCTCAAGGAGGAGTAGGAGGAGGAAGAGGGGGAGGAGGAGAAGAAGAAGAAGAAGATTAAGGAGCAGAAGAATAAAATGAAAGAGGAAGAGGAGAAGAAAGAAAACTCAATCAAATATATATTTTCTTATATTATGTACTGTGCTGCCATATCAGAAGAATTAGGAGTGTATCAGTGTCAACACATACCTTTCTTTGTCTCATCATCTTCCATGAGACGCGTATTCTTCCTCCGACGAATCATCTCACTTTTTGCCTTCAGTTCACGAAAAGGAAGTAATGCCTTCCTCTCCCAGTCACCAGGTGGCAAAACAATACTGTCGTCTAAAAACTCATTGATTGCGGACAGAAGTTCCTTTCGGTCAGCAGCTTTGTATGCAACTTTTTGGAATTCCTGTATGGGACAAAAACTCTGTTACAAACAGAAATCTGAGGTTTCCACTTAGAAGACCTGAATTCTCATTTGTTACATTATAACACTGCTAAAGCATCAGAGTGTACTGAGCATTTGTAGTATATGAACACATTTTCAAAAATAGAAACAAGATTTACTGTTTCGGGTTTACTTATCTCAAAATAAAGTCATATCCTGATCACAAATTAATTTTGAAATTACAAGAAGACTGACAAATCCATGTTGCATAAAGGCTGTTAGCAAATGAAAACTGTACAGTGACGAATCATGCATTCTTAGTTACTAAGTGTTAAAGTGAATAATTATTAAGTACCTGATAAGTTACAGACTTGGCAATTTCAAAAGATTAACAAATAAATTTAAGCAAATGTCAAAGTCACTTACTGCGTTGGACATAAGCGTAGAAATTGATCTACCAATTTCGTGGTAGTCTAAGTCAGCATTGCGTGGCCCCAAGAGAATAAACAAAAATCTCACACGAATGGGAACCTTGAAAACAAAATTACATTATTTACTGATTGATCTGTTGTCTTAGGATATGTAACAATCCCGTCTGAAGTGCTTAAATTGTGTCGTATCAAGTAAAAAGGGAAGACAAATAGAAATCTGAAAGATGGTAGACAAGGCATGTCTCAACATACAATGAGTTCCTTTGCAAACAGTGTTTCAGGCAGAAGATTTAAAAGCTGCAGTCATCAAGAAATCCCCTGCTTTTAAAGTATTCGCATTTTCACAAAGTACACAAGATCAGTACAGTCCATATCTACACATTGTTTTTGCCATGATGCCTTCTGAGCTACACACCCATCTTCCATACAGTCTCTGTGATTCAGAACTAACAGTGAATTATTACAAGCATTTCTAATTTTCCATAGTGTGTTGCATGTCCTACTCATATCTATCCACTGATTTGACCAACCTAACATCATTAAATTAAGCATGAATATCACAGAACTCCTTGTTATTCAGTACTTTATGTTTCCTCTTATTTCTTCCTTCTTAGTTCCAAATATACATTTCTGCTACTTTTTCTCCAACAACTTTACTCTAGAGACTTCCCTTTAATCAGCAACTAAGCTTGGCACCTTCATGAAATGTGACAGAGGTATAATCAGATAAAACATGAACCCTTTTTCTGCCAACATCAACTAGACTGAACTCTGAATTTTAACCATATCTGACACAAAATACAATTTAACAAGTCTTTAAATATGGAAATACAAACTGGACAAGATTTGTGAGTTTTATTACAGCCACAACAGATTAGACTATTTATCAGAATTGAAGAAACTACTTTAACACTTTTAATAGATAGATGTAAAAAGTAGCAAAATGTTCAAATTTTCAGAATGTTGTGATTGGAGACATTTTGAGGAAGCAGTGTTCATCCAGAATGCACTGTAACCAACACTCACCTCAGTGATGGAAGGCATGAAGATACCTTCCGCAAGACGAACAAATGCAATAGTTGGCTGCTCTAGGAAATCTACAGCACCCACCAGTACTGTGGTAGCCTCAGCACCCAAAGGTATTCTTCTCAGAATGCTCTCCTTTGCTGCCTTCTTCAAATCCTCTGTGGAAGATGTGTAAGTCAGCTCTTCCTTCGTTTCAACCTGAATGGACTGAGTTTAAAAATATGTTCATAAGGAAAGTGGCTTCGAAAGTTGTCATGGGGCTACAACTAAAGAAAACCAAATGCATCATCATTCTGAATTAGATTAAACCATTAATTACAACCTGAATCAAGCAGGCAACTTGCACTACAGTTCAGAAATCCTTAGCTACAAAACTAAACAGCTGATATCTTGCAGATATGATGGGCACTCACACATGAGAATTACATATATCACTGCACAGACAGCAATATCAAACAAGCAGAGTTTAATCTGTTAACTGCAGCAAAGGAGTCGATATTACTACATCCTACAGAAGGTGATGTCATGTGTCAGTCTTCCTGGGAAGTGTTAATTTTTAAAGGTGTTGTACTATACAATGCATCTCTTTCCTGTCATATATTTTGCATACTTTCACTCCCATCTGAGATATGGCATTCTTTCCTGGGGAGGTGATTCACAAAGTACAAAAGTTTTAAAATTGCAAAAGAAGGTTGTGAGATTAATTTGTAATGTTAAAAGAAAGACGTCCTGTAGAGAATTATTCAAGACATTGAATATACTGCTAGTGCCATGTGTATATATAATTGAAACGGTGTGCTACATTAAAGCAAATAATAAAGGGTTAAAACAAAATTTGGCCATACATGATTATGAGACATGACACAGATCAGATTTTCAAGCACAGTTTTGTAGGAGTGATATTTTTAAAAAGAGTGTAATTAATTCGGGGACAAAATTATATAATAAGCTTCAAAATTATTTAAAAAACTTAGAGAGTTTAAAACCTTTTAAAAAACAACTTGAAGCCTTTTTATTACAACAGAACTTTTATTCAGTGGAGGAACACTTATCGTACATGCAGGCACCCTGAAAGGGAATTTTATGGAAACGTACGTTATTGGCAATCAAATTATTAATAAAACTAGTAATGCATGGGTGATTAAAATTGTTTTAGTTAATAGAGAAAATTTTTAAGTTTTAGTTTATTGATATTACTTTGGTGCAAATGTGGAAAAAGAGAAATTGTTAAGTGTTTGGAGTGAAAAAACATGTTTTGTGTGCGTGTGATTTATACTGAATGTGTAGAAGTAATTTATTTCTGTAGAGGTATGATAAATGGGTAATAAGTATGAACAGTCATGAATTTTTATCTGTATTAGCAGAAGTTGTATTTTTTATATGTATATGAATCATAATTGTTATGTATGTTTTATACTGTATATGAATCACAATTGTTATGTATGTTTTATACTGTATATGAACTGCATTAGCTAAACAGATGTACAGAAACTTAGTATAAGATATGATGAATGTATCCTATACACATTGTTGTCAAAAGGATTAAATAAATTGAAATTGAAATTGAAATAGCAAAAGGGTACTCATTACTAAACATCTGTTAGCTTATAACCACTTTAAACATTCATAATAGTTTCTTTTTTTAAACAGCTCTGGAACTATGCACATAGTGTCTTTCTATTTTTAACTCCATCTCCAGCCTGCAAATGAAATATGTAATTTTTGAAAACAAAATAGAAATAAAGTACTTAACAGTTTTCCCTTCAGTACTCACAGTATGACTCCCAGGTTTGCTTTCAAATTCGTTATGACCAGAATGGTTATTCATTGGTGGTGGTGACTTCAGAGATGAAACGGTATCCATACTTGCAACTGATGGAACAATCTTCGGTTTTCCTTTATCCTCTGCCAAATTCTGTAGCATACACAAAACTATAGTTACTATAAGATATGTGGTACACACAGAATCAGACCTAAAAGCAATGTGAAACTATGATCATAATTTTGTTTCCAAGACAAACCAAACATATTTTCAAGCTGCTTGATAAGTGCAAAATGAAACAAAAAAACAACTCATGTACACAATATTCTTGTGCACAAAATATTTTTAGTGATTTCCAGGATTGCAAAGCTTAAATCTCATTAACAATACTTGTTTTATAATTATTATCTCTCTTTAGTTTCATCAGTGTCTAATGAATATTCACATCTCTAAAGATTTCACAAACGACATATAACACATGCAACAACCATAACTGAAAATATTCTCTTCAAGGAAATGATGGGAAAGTAACTTGATCAGACCATATCTGCCTCCTTCCAAGCCCTTTTCAATTCCTGACCAGTCTATCATCCTACAATTGATGCTACAGGGCTGAAATATTGTCAGCTTGTTAAATAAATCTCAATAAAAATTAAAGATGAAGATATATAACAGAGTAATTTTACCCCTTGCTTTGTAAGGTGTGAAATTTGGTCTGTCACCGTAATGGACAAACATACACCGACAGTGTTTGAAAACAGGGTGCTGAGAGCAATATCTGGATCTAGAGAAAGGAAGTAATAGGAGGCTGAAGACAATTGTATAAGGAGTAGCTGCATAATTTTGACCATATATGAAAATCAGGAAAACTAGTAGGATAAAATGATGTGAGTGTGGAAGAGATGGAAAATATGTCATTATTTTAACACAGAATTTACATTAATTATACAATAAGAAATTTATAAAAAGATATTGTAGCACTCAGCAAAGAGTGAATACACTAGACACTCGAAACCTAACACATTAAGTATACTGATTTAAAAAACTGGAACATTTGCACCATAAGGAAAACTTTTGTAAAAATGTTAAAAAATAACATGTTTTTGCACTAGCAAATTTCTTGTAAGACATTTTGTAGGTCTGAGCAATCAAAGAGATGTTAAAGAACAGATAATGTGCAACAAAGCCAATGGCACAGTGAGACTAAATCAAGTTTATTTCTAAGCATAGCAAACTGCCTGTGCACAGGTTCAAATCCATGCAGAAGAAAAACCAGCCAATATCAGGTTAAAAATGTGTGCAAAACAGAACACTGTAAATCTAGTCATCCAGTGAAACAAGGATAAATCACAAAACATACCTTCACTTAAACCAGGCATGCCCAAAAAGTGTCTCAGGATAAATGCAATCATGTTATAATCTATTTTAATATTCTAACCTACATGAACAATACTTCGAGGGAGAGTCAAATGAAAACCTTAAAAGTGTGATAAAGAATATATATAAATATTTAAGGTTTTCATTTGACTCACCCTCATATTTAACTGATGCATGGAACTTGTATTTTTCCATAGCCATTAATATTTTCAAGCACTATTTATGGCTTAATTTTGGGTGAAAATGCCAAACATAAAATTAAATTATATTAATTATAATAAACATCAAATTCTGTCAGAAATGGCACTAACAAAAATTATGCATATCATAAACTAAACATTGCACATGTCACAATAAAGTGTGTTGCTGAATGGAGTTTTACTGTACCTACATTAAATCTAAACAACAGGGGCATTTCTGGTGTAAGTGGAGGGCAGAAATGTGAAGAATGGAATAATCTGTGATATTGTATCATACTATTGACTGTCAGTATATTTAAGTGCCAATGGTATAATATTTTACTTCATTTTTTTCTTGTTTGTGGCCTGAAAACATATAATACATAATTTACAATTACCTTTAGAGCTAGAAGTTGTCAAATTACACAGAATAAATTGGAATACCTATAAATCACCACTATATTCAGAAAACTACCACCACTTCTTATCCTAAAATGAATATTCCACATCACCTTGTACTTTATGTAAAATTTCAAGTGAACAGAAAGTATCTGGGTTAGGGACAGAAACTACATGGCCTGTAAAAACATCCAAAAATAGTGCAACAGAAATGTTTCCTCTAAAACAATATGCAACCAGTATTTAGTGTCCCTGTCTTGTTTGCAGTCCACTTCATTTCAACCAGGGGGGGGGGGGGGAAAAAAAAAAAAAAAGAAAAGAGAGGGGGGGAGAGTTTAAAAAAAAAAAAGGTAATTTGAAGGCGCATTTTATTAAAATATTTAAGTTTTTTTACAAATAAAAAAAAGATTGTAAAATTTG
>Ga0123354_10001098_pt1 | contig 31343 bp, 16 predicted proteins | sample TergutLab28metaG_2_FD_97872 | JGI IMG/M metagenome (GOLD analysis project Ga0123354, IMG submission 97872) | Labiotermes labralis P4 segment gut microbial communities from Petit-Saut dam, French Guiana - Lab288 P4 | ecosystem: Host-associated > Arthropoda: Insects > Digestive system > Gut ... | reverse complement strand
TATTTATCTCAGTATTTAACCAACTTGATGCACAAAATTTGTTTCACAATAAGTTTTATTTCATGCCTCTACATGTTTCGAGCACATGTGCTCATCATCAGGAGGTCAAAATTGCATTATACAACCTCTGGTACCATCACACCTATAGGTGTGATGGTACCAGAGGCTATGTAATGCAATTTTGACCTCCTGATGATGAGCACATGTGCTCGAAACATGTAGAGGCATGAAATAAAACTTATTGTGAAACACATTTTGTGCATCAAGTTGGTTAAATACTGAGATTAAAAAAAAACAAAAGAGGTTTAAAAATGTTACAATCATTTAACGAATTAATTAGAAGCAGCAGTCGAAATGTCTTGTATCGCATGTAAAAGTCAGAGAGTGGACACTTCCAGAGTGATAAACGTAAATGAGTCAGTGTTTGTTGCGTACGCTGAGAGAATCTTTCATATTACCTGCCCAAGTGAGTCGAAATATCCAACACTATCTCATCCATTCGTAATTTCTGGCTAAATATTTTCTAATCCTTGCTGCCTGTGTATCCTCTCAAGTTACATGGACAAGGAAAGTAGGAATGCTGCCAAGAAATCTTTCTCACCCACCCGTTACATTCCTTCATTTTCTATTGTTCATCGGACAAGGATACAGCTAATACATTACTTGAGATTGGAGTGCAGAGAAATCTGTAGAGGCAATATAAGAGAAGTGTTGACTGAGGGGGGTTCTTTTGGGAGATTTGTCCTTAAAATTAGCACAGTGCCCCCTCCGCATTAGTGGAAGCGTATTTCCTTGCTCCTTTTATCAGTTTCCACAAATGTGGGTAAACATAAAGAAATGAAGGGAACAGATTGGTGAAAGAAGACAAGTCTTTTATTTTTAATCTCTGTGTTTAATGTGCAGTTAAAAATTTTTACATTCAAAATAGTTCTCTAATTCACTATTCTTTTTTGAATTTTGAAGTTTAAAAACAATAAATGTTGTGGTAAAAGCGAGTAATAAATAACTGAGAAGTTTCTTAATGGACGTTCTGTTATACATTTTTAACTCGATAATTTCAAACGTCGTACAGCTGTTTTCATGACGTGTTGCTGGACATCCTTGGAGATGATCGTCGTAGCATGTCTAGAGACCAGGCATTCATTATTGGCACAGGAGCACCCAAGTTCGTGTATCTGCCGTTCCTTTACTCTAGTAAAACTTTCCATTTCGACTTCACAATATCCATGATTCGTTTTCATTTAGATTAAAAATGCAGGCTTATTACAGGCCGAAGTACTGTCATTTTATAAGCGGGGGGTTTCTGGTCTGTTTAAATTTGTAGCTTCATCGCAAATACGCTGTGTTATTCTCCTTTCATATCTAACGGGAGCAGAATTTGTTTTCCAGTTTTATTCTGGCTTAGATAAGGGTCGTTTTATTTTGGACCTCATTCAAGTGCAAATGGCCTTCGAAGCCGACAGCCCTTAACCGTGTAAAGCACAGTAGTTACCACACGTATTAACTACCCTTACACAAACATTAAAAGCTCTCTATTTTACCACACAGACTGCATTCAGACCAACGGTTATAGTTATCCTGTGTAACACTTGCTGATTGGTCTTTACAATGGACATTGGCTGTAATCTGTGACAGGACCTGAATTTTTGTACATTTCGACGATACTTCAGTGCTTTAGAGGCTTATAGTGATTCAGTTTTTGCAAATGCAGCACGCAGAAGAAGATTTTGATAATAACTGTAATGAGATTTGAACAAAATGAAACCGTTTAGAACAAACTGTTGTACTGTGAACTTCCAATACTGCACTAAACTGAACCTAACATCTAGCGTATTAATGTGTTCCGTATTAATGTGTTCCGTATTAATGTGTTCCGTATTTTCCGTGCATTAGACGATGACTAACAAAGATCCAAAACTAAGTACTTGTAGTCAGTTTACCTTATTATTACTATTACTATTATTATTATTATTGTTACATATGTTCATGTTAGTACCATGCATTTTGTTTAATTAATGTTTATTATTATGCCAACAAATGGACATGTAATTAGTGTAAAATTAATATTAAAATTACTCCAATTTTAATATTGGTTTAATGTTTGACATTCCGAAGTGTTTAACACTTATATAAATAACACTTATATAAATAACACTTATATAAATAACACTTATATAAATAACACTTATATAAATAACACTTATATAAATAACAATGATGTTTCAGTCAAATACATCAAAACTTTATTATGTTTATTACTGTATTAGGGCAACATGTTTCCATTGTTATATAATCATCATCAGGCCCTTCTAAAAATACAGATCCCTACTTTTGGGATCCCACAGAGCATTTTAAACATGCTAAGTAAGGATCTGTATTCTTAGAAGTGCCTGAGGATGATTCTATAAGAATTGAAATATGTTGCCCTAATACAATAATAAACATAATAAAGTTTTGTTGTGTTTGACTGATACATCATTTTATATTTATATTTAATATTAATTGTGTACTAATTATATGTGCATTTGCTGGTGTATTAATAGATATTATTACATATATTATCTCCTACATATTTTTGTCCTGATACTGGACTAGGAAGGGCCGTAACATCTAGGAGACGATATATATAACTATTAGGATGTTGACCCTATCAAAGGCAGCCTAACAACATAAACGATTTGCTTTCATTTTTATTTCTTCGAAGACACCAAGAATGTGACACAAATATGTAATTAGATTTGATGCTGAAAATGTCTGCATCGTTTTGAAGATAAACAATTACCCCTTTTACAGGGGTTTTGAAACTTTTCGAAAAGTTTTTCTGCAAGTGTCTGCAACATTCTGTTCATTGTTTTGTTTCAGATCTTCTAGGTTCTTTGTGTTGTTGCTGTAGACGATTTCTTTAAGAAATCCCCACAGAAGAAAGTCAGGTGGCGTTGCCGTCTGACAGTGCTTCACCTAAGAACTCCTGCAAGAAAGCTGTTGTTGCTTACTCACTATGGGCAGTGGTCCCATCTTGCTGAAACCAGCAATCCCGTTCATTTTCTGCCAGCAGAACAACAAATCGAGTCAAAAATTGTGATAAGTTTTCTCTGCAAGTGCCTCTTCAAAGAACAATTGTGCTACAATTCGTTTTCGAGGCACTGCACACCAAACACCAATCTTTGAAGAATGCAGAGAGTTTCTATGCACTGCGTGTGGATTTTCAGCACTACATATTCCACATTTTTTACTGTTAACGAACCCACGAAACTGGAACCATGCTTTGTTAGTACCATAGAAAATACGCAGCACATAATATCTTCTTATGATAAAATCATGTTGTCGATTACAGAACTACCGCGCAAATTGTAGCGAACAGAAGTGAAGCAAAGCAGCGAATTTATGCTGAAGGACTAGGCAACTCTTGGAGGTCTCCATTGTAGCGGGCCAGCAGCTTCTTGTACGCTTGTTTCAATATTGAATACGACTGAAGTCTGGGTTGCATCTTGTACGGCACAATCTGTACAAGCAAGCTGACCACAGGTGTACTATATTTTGTCTTGTTAGCAACGACATCTAGGATGGAATGGCACGCAGTTTGGTGGATTAGTATCAAGGATTCAGAGGAACCTGCTGCCGCCGCCGGCAGCAGGTTTCTGCGACACCGTTACATTTGCAAGAGTTTACGGCCTTGCTTTCCGGCGTTATTATTATTATTCGATAAGACTCAAAATGACTTTTCGCAAAACGCGTTTCGCTGTCACGTAGTGACGGGTTACTAAAGTGAATCACTCGAAGGAGGTGACGTGAAAGACATATACAAGGTAAAATTCAACTTAGAACAGGCCTTGAAGGCCAAGAAAGGGAGGAGAGATGTAGCTGTACTCTTTCTTTGACCTTGGCGCTAGAGAAGGGTAGGTGGTTAACGTCATGCCCCAGCAGTTTTACCCTCTATAACAAGAGCCGCGCCCATTGTACAGTAGGCCCAATTGCCGGTCTGGACGAAGGCGGAAAATCTCGCACTCACCGGAGTTCGATCCCCGAACAGTCCAGGTCGTAGCGAGTTGTTATACCGACTGCATTATCCCGGCCCATGAAACACATAAAACGTCCAAGAACATATTTGTTTATAAGTGTTCCTGTAATGCAGCTGATTTCTTTTCACATACGATTATTGTTCATCTACCACGAAAAGGTTCTGGAGATTTAATTACCCTGTTTATTGTTTCACAATTTGGGCGGAAGAAATAATGGGGAATAAAAGTGTTTCCCGAATAGTTGTTTTCAGGCTTTTAGGCCAGGTGTTTGTGTTTTTCAAATGATTGTCTGCGGCATTTAGACACAGCGTAGATTTATGCTGTTGACGCAGACGTTTCGGAGGAAGCGCAACCTAAATTTTAAAGAAATTACGGTAGACGCAGACTTTACCTGAACGTAGTTGCGTTTAGTCTGCTGAATCCACAAAAAGGGCCACTTATACACTATGTCTGTGACAAATATTGACGAACAATATGGAGAGACTTCTACATTTGGAAGTGTCCTCAGGGAGCTGGCATATAACTCTCAGTGTGGTAACAATGTTACAATCAGCGGAAACTCGGTAAGGGCAGAGGATTTCTGCTCCTCCAGAGCGTTCAGAAACACTGTGAAGCTTGTATCCAATAGGTACTGGGTAAAGGTAAAGGTAAAGTGATCCCGTTAGAGGCCCGGTGTGGCCCAGAGAGTGGGTAGAGTTATAGCTCTACTCTTCCGTGCCCGCGGCACTACAAGGGGGGTTAGTGGTCAGCAGCACACCCTGGCCGCAATTTACCCTCGGGAAAGATCCGGTACCCATTTTAGAGGAGGCTGGGGGGGCTCCAGGACCAGTCTGGACGTGCGGAAAATCTCGTCCCCACCGGGATTCGATCCATTTACCGTCCAGCCAGCAGTCAATCGCTATGCCGACTGAGCAACCGGGCCCACAGTTACTAGGTACTTTATCCGAATATAAAACGATCGGAGCCTGACGCTAATCATCCTTCTGCATCGAGCAGCTTCTTTAAATATGTGGCTCAATGGCTCCACACTCCTTAGAGCTACGTGGCCAAGTAATTATTTTAGCACCACTACAGTGTTACTTTTGCACTGTCGTGTTAATATCGTGAATGTGTCATTTAAGTACACCACCAACCTGCTACGATAATACGGTCGGTAATGATAGAGGAATGAATGAATGAATGATTATGGTGAAATGGGGAAATGATACTTACAGCGGAAGACTGAAGTACTCAGAAAGTAACCTCTCCTAGTGCCACCATGTCCACCACAAATGCCACGTAGACTGCAGCGGGATTTAACATGCGCCTCCACGTCGAAGGGTCAGCGACTGATCTTCTCATCCGTGACACGACCCTATGTATTTTTCGATAACAAATTATCTAGATAAACTTAAATGTGAAAATGAAGGGCACATAATCCAGAAATATTTTACCTTTTGAGTAGAGCTGATGTGATCCCTGTCAATAATCGTTATTTCCAATTGCTGCTGCGCTGTCTTTGTCTGTCGCAATAATGTGAAGTACCTTCGTGCCTTATACGAAAGGCTGATTTACACCTTCCGAAGTTCCCCTCTTCCGTGCAATAAAAGATTGAAATGGGGAGAGGGGAGTGATGGAAGTTTGGTTCATACATTCAAAAGCTTCTTCCTGTGTACTCTGAACTCTTTTGCTTCTAACTAATGCCAGTGTGCAGCAATGGCAGACTTTTCATCATTGATAGATGTCTCTGTGTACACAGCTAGATCTGAGGTAATCAAGTATATGGCTGTGAAAGTCTTTTGATCTGATCTGTGTGCATGTTCATTACCCACGGACCGAAATGTTACACGGCATAGCGAAATGTTGTCATGCATGTGTGTCCTCTACGTCTCGTTAGACAAACAGGGTAGAGTATTCAACGTGTATGCCCGTTTACCAGAGTAAGTAATGCCCCGCTTCTTTATATGTTTCGTGTCTTTACAAAATGCTATACACAATGATTAGCATTACGTGGGCGTACGTGGTGTGATATTTAACCTTTTAAATACCAGAGGTCAATTTACGTAAATACCACAAAGTTCAACCATCAGAAATTCTACGTTCTACGCACAGAGTGTATTTATGTCTTTTATATGTATCTTACAAAGAGAACACAGACATATCCCGGTTTTTGCACTGTTTAAGGCTTGGATGTGCTGCCGCCCGCTTGTTGGGATTGCGGTTTCGAATCCCGCCAGGAACATGGATATTTGTCAGGTAGAGGTCTATGCGACGGGCCGATCATTCAACCAGGGGAGTCCTACAGGTTATGTGTGTGTGGGTGTGTCATTGAGTATGATGAGGTGCAACAATAACACTCTATACCTAAAACTGTTAGGTAGAAAGAGGTCGGACTAAGAAGGAAAGAAAGAAAGAAAAAGCAGTTACTTCAGCCAATACAACAATGATTGACGTTTATGTCCGAGATGGACATTATGTAATGCGCGGTGCGAGATGAAATTGAAATAGAACTTATCATGTGTCGTCCTTAAAAGTTACATAATTCGACTCTTTTATGTTGGTAGACTAACAGCACGGATTGTCTCATGTTGCTATGTCAAGAGCTTGGTGGGGTTTATTTGTATCTTTTTTTGAGGTAAATTTTTTATTAACGCAATGTTTTGTTTGTCCAAAAAGTAAAATCAGATTTTAAAGGGGGAATTTTTTTCTACTTTTCAGCACAATTGTTCGAAAAAAGCTAAACCTTGATAAAAAATATGTGCCAGCTATCAAAGTGGGATATTGATCACGGAACATTAAGACAAAAGATTCCAATAGAAATTTTTGACTATGAACTGGAAATATTATAGCGGAATTGTTTTGGAGTGTCAGTCATTATTTAATAATCAGATCTCGTGATTATTCACAGTTACTGTTATACCGTGGGCACCAGTAAAGCCGCAATAAACTGCGAATATGTCTACACATTATTGCGTCTCTCTTCTATTATTCGCTTCTTACTGATTCATATACGGCCACTTTAGTCATAGGTAATAGATATCTGCTTCGTTTTCCTAGAAAAGAAAATAGATGTAATATTTGAGGGTTTACGTGCTCGGTTAAGACATTCCTAATTTTTTCCATTTAAAATTCCTTTTAAGCTTACGCGATTTAAAAAATAAGGAAAAATTAAAAATAACATAGTTGAAAAGGGTGACGAATTTTTTCTTGTGGGAATGAAAGTGCAATGAGAAAGAGTTCGTGGCGGAAAAATGCTACTGGGCGTAAACATGGGTGGCAGGCAGTCTAGCTGCCTCCGATCGGTTAGCAGTGTGTTGGAGGCTGGATTTCGGATGGTCTTGTTTGTATATCCACAAACATTGATCAAATGTGTACTCAAATCCGACTTGGACCAAATTCGCCTTGCGCCGAAATTTCCTGAACTTTATGCATTTCGGGAATTGCCTGTATTCGAATTCCGATCATCTGAATGTGACTACTGTATGTAGTTGTGAAAGTACAAGACGACGATTCGGATAATCCTCCTGTCTTCATATACAGGGCAGACAGATTCTTAATATTTTTTTTAACAATGTTTCAAAACATAGTTCTATGTATGCCATATATTTTAAATAAGCTCAAGTTTTAGTAAATAAACACCTTTAATTTTAATTATGTACTAATGAACCGTTCTAGGTTTATTTACTCATTATAGAGGTAGGGAGAAATCTTGCCTTGAATACGTTTGTTATTTTAAGTATGTCACTTGGAAGGTCCAGCGTCCCCTTACAAAGAATGTCACTTTTTGTATCTCTTAGTATTTTTCGAATTCCGTAATGGTTTACTTTTGCACTAATGACACAGTGGACTTTGTAAATATAGCACTTCATTGTGCGCATAGCGCATCGTTTGAGAACACATTTCCACATCACTAATTTGACAGCTGCCGCAATTTATGTATCTGGTCCAAAGAAAATCGAAGGACGCCTAACGTATCTGAAATTAGAACATGGGAAAAGCCCTCATTTTTTTTTCGAATTTTTTTCATTCTAAATCTACAAAAAATGATATGTCCTGTACATTATAACAGTTCCTTGTACATGTTCATTGTTAAGAATACTGTCATCTGGTATATAATCTTGTGTGCTGTTAGTGATGATAACATTTTTTAATAATTAGATTTTAACTGTTGTGATGTAATGTTTTGCGTTGTTGGTTTTAGGGAGCGGAATGTTGTTGCTAAGAGTAATTTAGGAGAAGTTTTGAGAGGTGTGTGAGCTACTATAAAGGGCAATTAACTTTTTAAAGTCTACTGCTTACGTGATGCTCCGTCCAGTTTAGCATCCAACAACTGTACGCTCTGCCCACACTGTATTTATGTGTTTTGTATTTATCTGAGAACAAACAGCGACTTGTGCCACTTACAGCATAAACGAATTGGTTTTTATAACCGAGATGACAAGTGTTTACAGCGCGGTACGGACTGGGTCTTTAAATAAAGCAGTCTGCGCTTCGTCTGTAAAGGGTTAAAGAACGTACAGCAAACGTAAAGTTGCATTGTTGCAATAATGAGGTGTGTTTGTAGCATAGACCTAAAATATATCTCGCCAATTTAAATGCTTATTAGTTAAAGTAATGTTTTCAACAGAGAGGCGTTGTGTAACTGAAGTTGTAACAGAATTATATCTGCTCGTATGTAGTAGCTACCTACATCAAAACTTACCTTTCAAGACAATTTAACATTAAGCCTTCTGTTTATACTGTATTTTAAATGTTTATTTCAATCACAGAGAGGCGTTATAGATAGTAACGAGATGGACAGGTTTGTGTTAAACGTTGCATAGACGAGAAATGCTTACAAATATTTAGACAGGGGAACCCGAAGTTTATAGGTAATAGAATAAAATTAAAATAGAGTTTGGTCTCGGTGGAACTGGTTCGTGACACGGCGAAGTGGCGGGCCCCGGTGAGGAATATAAAATGTATTTTCCTGTTTCATAAAATATGAAGAATTTCGTAATTAAATGCAAATCTCAGCTCATCTTAAGGGACCCTATTTCTTCGTCAGTTAGTTAGGCCTAATAAGACAACATTCACAGTTATTTTATTTTCTGTACAATTCTTAATAATTACACATATTCATAATTTATGCCTACAAAATACTTGACCAAATATCCAGGCCGGTTGTGGAGTCCACCCAACCTCTTATTCAGTAGACACCGGGGGTTCTGTCCCTGAGATTAAAGCTGCTGAGGTGTGAGGCCAGTCACTAATGCCGTCTGGTGTCGAGAATAAGAGTGAATGGAGCTATGTCTGAAGTTTCCTTAAATCTCTTCTTGGAGTGTACGCAGATATTCACCGTCACCTTATGGTAAAGGAAAATATCTCAAATTATAGTTTAGAAATCTTGTGATATTTTTGTCTCTGTATCTCTGGATCTCTGAAGGTTCAAGGAATCGGGTATGCTTTATGTGAAGTAGCAGAAATTCTATCTCTCTTTGTATGCTGCGCGATATATGTGGTGTTGAGGAGAATATATGGACCTAGGAGGGACGAGATGACGGGGGAATGAAGGAGATTGCGTAACGAGGAGCTAAATGATTTGTACTCCTCACCCAATATTGTGCGGGTGATAAAATTGAGAAGAATGAAATGGGCTGGGCATGTGGCGCGTATGGGTGTGGAGAGGAGGGTGAATAGGGTCTTGGTGGGGAAACCAGAGGGAAAGAGACCACTGGGGAGACCTAGGCCTAGATGGGTGGATAATATTAGGATGGATCTCCAGGAGGTGGGATGTGGTTATATGGACTGGATTGGGCTGGCCCAGGATAGGGACAGGTGGCGGACGCTTGTGAGTGAGGTAATGAACCTTCGGGTTCCATGAAATGCGGGGAAGTTCTTGACTAGCTGCAAACCAGTTAGCTTCTCAAGAAGGACTCTGCACCATGCAGTATAAGTAAGTAAGTAAGCAGAAATGCTATTCACGTGATGAGTAGTGCTTAAATCAATGTAGGGTAGGTCACGTTTTGAGTTTATAAATTGAAGAAACCCCCACTCATATTTACACAGAATATAATTAACTGCAGTAGGTGCTGTGTGGAAATGGGCTATAATGAATGTACTACATGCACTGTAAACAAGATACATGACATGGACACTGAGCATATGTCTACCTTCGTGAAATTATCTTGGCTTCATGATCCAGTAAGGTACCAGGCTATTGCAAAAATTTACGCGGATAAATTTAATTTCTGGCTTAAACATGCAAGAAACAGTTAGCACATTGGATGTACTACCCAGCAAAGCACACCTAGCTTCTCATTAGTGTATAATACACCAGGCTGTTGGGTGTTCGTCAGCACAACGCGTGGTCGACTCTCAAAACATTTCTGTTAAAAGAACAATAAACATATCTCCTGAGATTTGTTTTTCTCCACAAAATTAATCACCATAAACACAGCATGAAGAAAACATTTTTTGTCCTTCACAGTTTTAGAGATTCCAGCTTATTTTGATTAGACTTCATTAGAATTTTTAGGCGTCTACCAGTAATTGATTTTTAGGTTTTATTGCTCCTAAAGTCATTTTATTACCAGTCTATGTCTTTTCCTTGTAGTTCACGGTGGGTTAAAAAATTAAGTGGCTGCCAGTTATAACTCGAGACTCATTTCAGACTTTGATTGTCAGTTGCGTACTCTGTGTTTGCAGTTTCTGTTTGCAATGTCGGGCCATCCCTTGCTTCCTCGGGATGTTTGCCAAGTCAAGCCGCCGAGCGGGAGCTGCACAAATACTGCAGTGCCAGCAACTTGAGTTATAACGGATTCGTTTTTAAGAAAACAGAACTGCCTGGTGTTAGGAATGAGAGAAAGAACAAAAATGTGTTTCCATTTTAGGGTGAGAAAACAGCTTCATGGTTTAAAGGGTAGAATATCGCCTAGAGGTGTGTGGATGGAGACTCAGTGGCTATTTATCTACAGAGCTGGGCGTTCCATTTTAGAAGCTCCAAAAACTGAAATATATCTTTAATATATGTAACGTATAGTGACCTAAAATTATGCCCTATTGGCACAGAGCTCGAAATAACGGCTTGTTTCTTGACTCTTAAATTTGGCACATTCGCAACGAAAAGCAGCAAGAATGTGACTTGTCCGTCCTTCTGTTTCGACGCATAGCTGGATATTCCCTGCAGACATTTTGATGACACACTGAGTTTAGCTGAATTCTTCGATACATTTTTGTTTTGGTTACGTTCGTTGAACAGCAGCATACACGCAAGTTTTCAGGCTTCTGCAGCGGTGTCATTGAGGTATCCGTTCTTTTGGGATATTGCCTCACGTTACTGGGTAATTGGTTCCCGAATTTTAAGACAGCTTGATGGTATCTCATGCAGAGTTCAGTTATTCAGTTAAGGAATAATTACTAATATTCCTTCCTTTGGGGATTCCCCGGCGTCTGAATTTTATATGCCGACTTTTCGGAACAGTCTGTCTGTTCCATCTTGATACGTTGTCTCCTCCTTACACCACCTATGAAGATGGAAAAGAGAGGAATCACCCAAAAGAAAGAATACAACGTGCAGAACACGGCGAAATTTTGAAATCAAGAAAAATTATTATTTCTTCACAGAACGTTCGAACACTAATATTAAGTAACAAATAAGCATTCAAATTATCAGTGTAACACAAATATGTATTTATTGTGGCTTGGCTACATGTTTCGGTCCGTATTTCGACCTTCATCAGGTTACTGTGGAAAACTTTTAAAACGTGTTTTCCGTGATTTGTCCTCAGTTGTAAGGCAAATGTCAGGGTACAACTCGCAAAGACGGGGCACGGCCCACACTCTTCCCATTTAGGCGATAATGATTACGAGGTTAGTTTATCGTTAATTTCAGTTTGACCACTCTGGGCTCGAATCCCAGAAAGCCTTCCAACCAAAGTTGTTAATTGTGTTGTTCTATATATTGTTTGTTGTTTAAATGTGTACTGTACTACTGCCACCGGGTGTAAACCCAATTGCAGTTAACAAATATATCATACCATTTGTGATTCAGACAGTACCTGTTATGTGTATATTTGTTACTCTGCGTTGTGTTCTGCTTTGCATGGTGTTTTACAGCGAATTATATTGAGTTCATATACATTTAGTATTCACACAGTGCATACTACGCATATATTTCGATACAGTGTATCGTGTTCTGCTTTGCATGACATTTTGAAGTGAATTAAACTGAGTTTTCTCTAAACATCACTTATCAAGACCATTCATATTTTCTTAATAAACAGTTTAAAGATGCTATGTGGCTTCAGGTAATAAAGTTTTCGATAATATAATTATCTCCATCCTTGATTCGTCTATCGACGAGCCGGTTATTTTCCTCAATTTGTCTCTATCTTCAACCTCCGTTCTGCCATCAAAATGGACGCCCTTTTTTGTAAAGTTATAAAGAAGTGGATAAAACGTGGCAGCAGTCATATAAACAAAGTTCAAGTAGCCTGTACCTAATTTACTTACGTCATTATAACTTGTATTGTTTGAGTACAATAAAAATGGAAAAGAATGCACCAGAACTCGTGACAGGAATATCTGAATCTAAAAAGTATTCCAGCAACTACGAAGTATCAATATAATTTAGTGATTTGGACAGCAGCAGAACAGACACGGACTCTATGGTTACACATTACGACAGTCTTTAGAACCTAGGAAGTCCGAATATGCACACATAGTCTCCCTTTTCTGTAATTATCTCAAAATCTGTTAAACTAAGCCCACTAGAAGTGGATAGGACGTGTATGTTGTATTCTTTTCTAAGCTTTTAATTAAAAAATTCTTTCTTAAAAAAATTAGCAAGTGACGGTGGACTTGAGCGCGGAGAACATATGGGTCTTCAGAGGATTTCTTTATTTTTGTCCTACTGTAATCATATATAAAAACATTATATTTTACACTGTTATGATATCAGATTTATTGAAGATGCTTTCAGTATTTGTCGAGGTTTTACACGCGTACAGGTGGACGGACGGAGGGACAGCACGATTATAATATGCGTTCCACGGGGATATGACAGTTCCTAAAAACAAGAATGGAAAAATTATGAACTGAAAGATAACACCAAAATTCACAAGGTACAGAATTAAGTTAAAATATTACAATAGAAATCTCCATTTCCTTTAAGGAAATTAAGAAAAACCCAATGTAGATGCTATAATTAAGAGCTTTAGGTTCCTGTGACCGCGCATCGTGAGCAGTGTGAAGAGAGAGAAAACCAACAAGATGCAACAATCGGATGTTTATTATCAACTTCCGTCTGAACATGTTTCGGGCATCATTATGCCCATCTTCAGGAGAACAAAGACCGTGTGTTACTTCATATGGTGTACTGCGCTGGTTCAGCTGGATGTGGTTGGTAGCGGTTGTGGGACGCTGCGTTGTAGGATGCGAACACTGTCAGTGATTGTTGCATCTTGTTGGTTTTCTCTCTTTTCACATATAATTAAGAGTACTCATTCTTGCTTACACCATTCAGGGTTTGTTACTGTGAAGGCAGAAGATGCGCAGCACATGCGCAATCCGAGTTATACCGGAAATCAGAGCAAGCAATAAAAGCAAGTATCCCAGTAATGAAGCTCAGGTTTCTATTGATCTGTGGTTTTTCATTCAATTGCCTATATACTTCCCCCCCATCAACTTCCCTTTCATGTGCAGAAATTGTTTCAAAATACTTGGGATCACTGCCAAAACAGCGGAATGTACAGACCGACGAGAGAGAGAGAAATTAAAAAGGCTCCAAATCAATGTGAGTTGCTGAAATTCATATAAAACTTCCATTGTGTCTAGATTTAGGTTTCTGATATAATGCACAATGAACTCTGCTTGTAGCACCCACCTAGACAATAACTCTTGTTATTAAAACAGTAGAAGGACAGAATAGGAACTTTGAAAAACGACTCTACCTTGTGTTTATTCATACAGCTGCTACTGCTTGGTGGTCAGCATTCTGTGAGCCAGGGTGACTGTTATGAAATATTCTGCGAAAGACTGATCAAGTAATTAGTACATATTCAGTACTTAATTTATAAGCGAAAGGCACATTAAAGGGCAACCAGGCCTTGTTTGTGTTTTGAAACAAAAAAGTTGTGTGCGAACGGTGTTAATATTCTTCTGTATTATTCTGCAAAATTCCCGTCATAATAGCCTGGATATTTTACAATCATAAATCATGTGGAGATTCTTCTGTAAGTGTTAAATTATTCAAGCATCTTTCATGGTATTCCGACTGTCGGAATAGCGTAGACGGTATAGCTACTCGCTGCGGGTTGGACGATCCGGGGATGGAATCCCAGTGGGGGCGATATTTTCCTTGCTACCAGACCGGCTCCGAGGCCCACCCAGCCTACCGTACAGTGCGTTCCTCGGGGCTAAAGCGGTCGGAGCTTGGTATGAACAACCCACCTTCTTCTAAATTCGGGTTACTCTACCACCGACTCCCCCTCTTCCTGTATAGGCATGTCGTTAGTTGATTTTACAGTCATCATATTCCGGTTATTTCTGTAGGTATTGAAACCACGTTATTGGCACCATCAGAGGCGACGTCCTAGAAACAAAGTAATTAACCTTCGGGGTAAATAAACTGCGGGGAGTTTGTTGAATATCTAACGAACAATTAACTCCTCAAGAATGATTCCTACATCAAATTAATTAGTTGCTTGTTGAAGTCAGTTATTTTGTTTCCTTTGCTGAATTTACACTCGTTTTTCAGTATTAATTTGATTGAGTTAGAGAGTGTACTAGGAAGTTATTTACAGAAAATGGCTCGTCGCTTGAAGGGAAATGTGACATGAAAGCTGGAACGCATGTCGTAGTATTGATCTCTGAAGCGGAAAATTGAAAGACAAATGATGTCGATGTACCCATGATGTGTCCATAGTCGAATAAATCCAACTGAATTATTAAGTAAAAAAGAGAAATTCATCAAAATTTATTAGGATTGGTTCTATTTTTAAATTTAAAGATTATCATTTTTTATACTTAATAATGGTACGTCTGGCGAAAATAAAATTTACCGCAGGTACCAGACCACACGCTAGAGACATCTGGTGCACGTTTCGCTAATTCCTTGAAAAGCAAAATAGGAGCAAATTGTAACTGTTTACTCGCACGGAGCGTTTCGCGGTAAACCGTTAAAGTTATGGTATATTATTTCCTTGCGTATGTAGAAGGCATGAAATGAGCAGGTCATCACATTCAGGGTAATTGTTTGGATCCTGGCTGACATGAAGTATACATATTTCGATATCCGGCGGTGCAGAGGCACTGCGTCCAAACTGTGCAATGGCTATTTCAGAGGACAACGCGGCCGGCAATTCAAGCTTACTGCTTATGTTCGTATAGTGCCGAATGTTAAGAAAGAGTGGAGCTATGCCACCATGAAAGACCAAGATTTATAGTTGGATACAGTTCAGTACTTAACTTTTTACACTGAAATAAGGAACAACCGGCTAATACGAATTTTTTTAACAGACAGTCTGTTGTTGCAGCTTGAAACTACGAAATAAAATTTTTAATGTAATTTCTTATAAATATACACTTGTTAGTGATATTTAATTACGCATACCAACAAATGTACTTTATTTTGAACAAAATTAAAGTTGTCACTATACCGAATCTCTCCTGTTTGTTTCGCCCATTGTACTCTGTCTCAAAAAAGCAGCTAATACAAAGGAATTCACGGAAGGATAAAATTAGCAGTAAAAATTTATATACAACTTTAAATGTTTAATAGAAGATATATATTATATAACTTGTAAATTCTTACACTTTATGTGCATATTTTTCTACTCGTATATACAATTAATTAATCTCACAATGCACCCTAGAAACAACGGTAAAAATGTTTTAGTTGTATTTGAGGTTTCCGCACCTCTGATAATGAAGTCAGTGGTCTTCAGGTTAAGGTCATCATTTGGTCTTGTAGATGATTAGCAGTGTTTCGAATAAACCTACTGCCTCCTTCTTCATTGTAGATGCCTTGAAATTAGTGACATCAGACACACTATGTTGACCCCAAAACGCATTTTTTTTCTTAAGAAACAGGCCGTTATAGGTGTGGTTTAAAAGCTGTTTCCGAGTAAACAACTTAATTATACGATTCCATAACTAATTAATTAACTAACGGAGGAAGGAAGTATTTAACTAACGACCTCTGAGAAGCAGTGTGGGTCTTGAGAGGCCCAATTAATCAGCTACTTAAGAACTTTCCTGTATTTTGTGAATCCCCAAGTTCCATTGCAGTATTCACAAGAGCCCACAACTGGCCCTTATCTTGAACCAAACGATTTCAGCCCACATCCTCTTCCTTGCCTCTTTAAGTCTTTCGAACACAGCGCTGATACCAATGAATTATCGTTATACAGGGTTATTCGAAATGATTTTCGGGGTTTTAACAACTGCCACCTCGTTCTCCAGATGCAACCCTATGTGATTTATTTCTATGGGGCTACGTCAAGGATCGAGTTTATGTTCCTCCTCTTCCTGCAAATATCCCGGAACTGAAGGTATGAATCAGAACAGCCATTGAAACCATCACTGCTGACATGCTACAAACAGTTTTGAAACGAACTCGTTTATCGTGTTGATGTTTGTAGAATCACAAAGGGTACACATACAGAGCACCTGTAAGGTATGTAACAAAAATTTGGAGTGTTGTTCTATTAAATAAAAAAACATATACTCCTATCTCAGGTGTATTTTGTACGACGGGTTTCAAAACCCCGACAATCATTTCGAATAACCCTGTAGAATGTGCACATTGTTCAAAGAATGTGATTGTGAATTTTTTGAGTTTCGTGGAATAAGCTGAGATTTATTTAGTTTATGTAGTTTATCCTGTTGTGTTGGTATGTGGCTGTATCTAAATAATGAAGGTATTTGTGTTCGACGATTAGTAAAGGACTTGCTTATGAATAAGATTTATTTCCCTAAATAACATTTAGAACATGTCCTAATGGAGACTTGGTGATTTTTTTCATAGAAGAACAGTTTTTAAATATTATGTAGCTGAAGTATCTTTTCCATTGATAATATAAATTCTAACAATATCCTTCGTTCAACGCCTAGAACTCCCTGGGGACACGTAAAAGACCGGCATGTTTGTACTCATGTTGTGACGTAGACGAATTAATATGAAGGAAAACGACCTGAAATTCCGAACGTCGCCAAATATGCTTGTGATATTTATTTCAGGAGAGCAGCAGAAACAAGGCATTAAGTCACGCAAAGAGCAGTCTTGTCAGCAGTGGGTAGGTATGGTCCTATAAAGTCAGTCATTGTGTCCTCGCTAATAGGACAATCTTGTTTGCAGCGTGCATGTAACGTAACACGCAATCAAACGTAAAGTAAAATTCCATGAACACTGATATTTTTGCGATTAAAAGTGGGGCAGTAAGTGACAGTTTATTGCAGAGTCCTGTGAGAGAATGGACAAAGTGAAGTGAAATTAGCGTAATGATTTCAGTTTAATACCCACGCGTAAATTTTCTGTAGATTACTTGTTGCTTATGAGCTCCTTAACGTTTTATATACTACGATAATCTCTGTCTGAAGGTCTGCATAACTCGTTCTAATAAGGACCACAACTTCCTGCAAGCTGGCCGCAGAATTTGCGCAAAACGCCTGGTGCTTGTGTTATAATAAATTTATTGTACGGAAGATAAAATAATAATAATAATATTAATAATAGTAACAAAGCAAATATTATAATCCGTGATAATGAAAAGGGAACATGTATGCTACTAGACGTTGCAATCTCAGGAGACAGAAATGTGATTAAAAAAGAAGCCGAGAAGATTCTAAAATATAAGGATCCTACAATAGAAAAACAGCGCCTGTAGAATGCAAAAACAAAGGTGATACCTGTAATATCAGGGGCGACTGGGACTACTTCAAAGTGAGCAACATACCAGGAAGATATGAAGTCAAGCACCTACATAAAACAGCCATATTGGGCACTGCACACGTACTTCGGAAAGTACTAATGTAAAAGTACAACAGATTGAATAATGAAACTAACAATATAAGCACCATGAATAGTAACAACAGAATAGCTGCAACACTGTATTCCCTAGGGACATAGTTTGTCTCAGGAATATATGTATAAATACCCTGCATAAAAGAGATTATTATTATTATTATTATTATTAACTGCAATTGGGTTGTCACCCAGTGGCAGTGGTTATTTTACATGTATACAAATTATGAAGCTGATTACTAATAAATTGAAGTGGGGAGGGCTACATCAGAAGCATGTATTGACAACTTGGAATTTGCTCTATGCTGAAAAAATTTTCGGATTCGGAAGTGTCAAGAAGGGGACAATTGGTGAGAAATGTATGGTTTCGACAGCCTAGTGCAGTGGCTCGTACAGCTGTGTTTTTCTGGCAATTTAATTTCATTACTTGAAAACATTTCTTGGCCAGCAAGTTCCCAGGCTTGACAGTCCAAGCCTGCACCTGTAGGAGTATCTGAAGTCTGAATTTCCTGCCGCGTACCCCCACTACACCACAGAGCAGAAGGAAATTAATGTCTCTGTACTGTAGCAGTTAAACAGACCTGCAGACAGCGACTGCCATTATGCATTCAAAATCATCTGAAACGAACTATCTTTAGAAAATGAAGGCGTGGGTGCTAAACCACAACCACTGTACTGGTTTTCCCTCAAAATATTTCCATAAAATTTTCAGGTCTGTTACTGTAGTCTATGGAAAACAGTCACATCCTGATGCCGACCAATGCAAGGTAAATGTACAACTGTCCCTGCGTTGTATTAGACACAACGCCATGAAAGTATATGGGGAGCGGAGGTAGGATTCCACTTATTCTTAAACTTTGCACTAAATGGAGGCGGGTGTCAGCTGCACTCCTTAAGTGCATTACCTCAGGGAAAGAGCCCACGAGGTTGGCTGAGAGGCACAGCCGACATGGTAGCTTATGAGAAAATACTAATTTTGCTGCTGCTGTTGCTGAGAATAGTTAGATCTGTAAGAAACATGAGAAATGACGCCTACGGTCTTCTGGACTAGGACGCCGTGTAGTTTGATACATATATAATACTGTCTGTATCTTTAAGCCAGAGGAATCTGAGGTTAGGGACTGGGGGTTACGAGAAAACTATATGTTTGAAGTCTGTCTGGTAGACTACACGGCGTCATAATGCAGAGGAAGGTAACTCTCATATTCACAGCCTTTGTTTTTCCTGTGGCGCTGCGGCCCAACGCGGACCGTGGCCTCCTCACAACGACGCATCACAGTCGGTAGGACTTCTCTGGACGAGTGATCAGCTCGTCGCATAGACCTCTACCTGACATCACACAACACTCACAACAGACAGACATCCATGCCTCCGGTGGGATTCGAACCCACAATCTCAACAGGCGAGCGGCCGTAAGACCTACGCCTTAGACCGCGCAGCCACTGGGAGCGGGATTGTCATAGCCTTAAGAACCTAAAATCAACCAATTGGATTTCGTGTTTCTTGAATGCCGTGTTCAGGGATGTAAGTTCCTCTGAACAAAAATCAAAATTTTTCCACACATTAACTTGAGATCATCAGATACACAGTCCGAATTCACCGTCCGAACTGCAGGCAGTTGCAACTGAGAGGAGACTGAAATAGGATTTTTACGATATATGTGTGTGTGTGTGTGTGTGTAAATCTTAAATCATCAGCAGGAAGACTAAGCCATCATAATGCCCCCTCTCCGCATACAAACACTTGCATTTCCCATTGAAATTATAAACAAAACTCTCCAATCTTGTAGTGTCACATTATCTCCTGTCAAAGAAAGACCCTAATTATTCTCTTAGTTTATGAATATCGGAAGAATTTTTGTTTTCACTAAATGCTGTTAGGGCGATGAAAGCAACGAAGAAGGCTCGATGTTCCGTGTCCAACTATACAGGCATTTCTCATCTTTCTCTTGCAAACGACAAACCCAAACCGTCCCATTCCTAATGTTACAACACACGGCTCTAATGCCTGTACATATTGCTCTTCTGTCTTGGTTACTGTTCGCGTGCAGCCTGCATGCATCTAAATATTATTATTACAACATTAGTTCCTAATTGTAGAAGGCGCAGTGTACTTCAGTTACAAACAGTAATACGAACAGTAGTTAAGTAATAGTTTTTTCTCTGAGAATCATGAAACACAAAATTACATTGTATATTTATGGTTGCATCCATCGCTGATCTATATTAATAATTGTCCAACGAAATGCAACACAAAGCAGTTTATTTATTATTCTGCAAGTTCACTCTACATGTTTCGGGTGTCAACCACACCCATCATCAGGAGTACACAAAACTGTAAGTACAGCCTCCGGTACTGGTCATATTTTTTGTGCAGTTTCGTGTAATTCTGATGATGGGTGTGGTTGACACCCGAAACATGTGGAGTGGACTTGCAGAATAATAAATAGACTGCTTTGTGTTGCATCTCGTTGGGCAAATATTAACCCTTTAAACGCCGAATGAAATCCCATTTGTCATCTGCTGACATTATTAGGAGCTCACCATATTCTCCACGTTAGCAGGATAAGGGTTAATATACAAAAATACATTTTGTGTCAAATACCAGGGTTTTTATATTAAACCAAGTGATATAAATAAATAAATAAATAAATAAATATATATATATATATATATACTAAACATTATGTTATGGAGGTTATACAAAAAATAACCTTATGGGATTAAACTATACGAAATCTCCAGTGATGACAAAATAATTTTTGTAGTTTAGTTATTAAATTCCTATGGCCGGCAAAGAAAACATTTGAATAATGAACCTGAAACAAAATTGCGTTAATATACCTGCGAGATTTTGTTTTTTCTTGAATTCCATAATCATATTACTAGCAAGTGATTTGTGCTAACTTACTAAATTAACAGTTTCGGAACGTGGATAGCATTAATCCAGATTTTGTGGTGTATGCACAAATATGTCACAATATACACGGTTGACATAATGGGTCCTAATATACTGCAGGCAGGTATATTAGTATGGATATCGTATGCACCTTTACATCCACCTACAGTACTCCCCGTGATAAACTGAACACGCTACTGCCAACTGCACTCCGATGTATTGCACAAATGATCACTACTGTTTTGGGTTCAGTTCGATGTCCTGCAGCCCCACCGTATACAGCGCACTGCACAACTCCCATCCCTCAAATCTAATAACAGGTTAGAGTACAATAGGACGAAAAGGGCAGCTAGAATATGAGCAACAGGGGGTGCGATTGGCGGAAGACATGCTGACGGAGAGCAGGTGCCAGGCAGCCGTGGTGAGCAGAATATGTGTTCCTTCTCCCATTACCCATCTTCATTTGGTCAATTAATTCTGACGCACTCTGAGCCTCAGTCAGTAGGAATGAGAACTTGAGGTGAATTTTGTATTATTGAATACTTGAAGGTTTCACGGACTGTTTGTTTAAAATTTTATATAAAGGATATTTTTCCCTGTGGGTCTGGAAACTGTAGTCGGTATAGCGAATGGCTACGGGCTGGATGGTCTGTGGATCGCGTCCCGGTTGGGAGGCGAGATTTTCTGCACCAGTCCAGAAAGGCCGTGGGGACCATCCAGCTTCGTGTTGGGTACTCCCGGAGGTAAATATGTCGGTGCGTGGCGTCGAACACTCACCATCTAACGCCGATGTGAAAGAAAGAGTAGAGATATACCTCTACCCCATTTCTGGTCCTGCATGGCAGGCTATATTGTGCACTTGAACTTTTACTTTTCATTTTTAATTATCTGCTTATGCATGTTAACAAAATACAGAAAAATAAATACACTATAGATGCTGTAAACAAATAGTGGTTTTTTATGAACAAATATTACTGCACAGGAACATGTATTGATCTGGTTGTGTGATAAAAAGCGAGGAGAATTTTACATCCACATTAATTCTTTCGTTGCGCTGTAGATATGGAACTTATCACAATGCAAACAATGCACGTGTACCTACATTTCTGTGTGAAAAGTGTGTCGTTAATCAACTCCCTTCCACATGCCTGAGGTAAGAATTTCTCTGCAAGACTGTGTGTGTATGTGTGTGTGTGTGTGTATACGACAACGTACGCACGTCAGGTGACTCTGAAATTTCAGCGGGTGTACATAATGAAAAGAATCGGCGTAGTCTGTGCAGTGACCTGGCTGCGGACTGGATGTTTCAGTGTTACATCGACTATTGTGTCCTCTAAAACGTCTGGGCCGGCTCTTCCGCCAAGCCAGCCAACTGTTCGGTAGGTAATAAGGATCTTCGCTTGGGGTAAAGTTGACGATGTAGTGAAGTTGATCACTCACCATCATCTAGCAGACCCTTAGGGTTCAACAAGGTTGAGGCTTCGAGGATTTCCAGGCATCAAGGTGGTAAGGTTGTTAGCCCACGGCACCGGCCGCCTTTACCGCCCAGGATATATCCCTGGTACTCATTCCTGTTAGAATTTTTTTATCTATTATTATTCCACCTTTAGTTCTTTCACGCCAATCCCAGTGAACACGCGGTCTAAGGCGTAGGACTGTCGTCGTTTTATTACTGGGATCGCTTATTCGAATCCCACAGTGGTATGGATGTTTGTCTCTTGATAGTTCTGTGTGTTGTCAGGTAGAGGTTCCTGCGACGAGATGATCATCCGTCCAGAGGAATCCTACCGACTGTGGTGCGTCTTTGTATGTGGTCTAGAAACATCTTGAATATGGAGGTCATGGCCCGCGTTGGGCCGCAGCGCCGCAGGAGAAAAAATAGGAAGTTTGCGTAACCACCCGTCTATTCAGTCGATGCCAGTTGTTCTTTCCTCACCGATACTACGGCCGAGACATGAAGTTCAAGAATCAGAGGAGCTATACCTCTGTTACTTTTATGGCGCGAACACGGACAAGTTCACATTTATTTTTCTAGGGCAAACTAATTTTTAAATCTCACGAAAACATATCGCTGCAGTTTTTATTTCATTTTTCCTTCCAAGGTCAAATGTAGGCTATTGCGATTGCTGAGGCTAACAGCGTATAGAGACGAAATGAGAAATGCACATGTCTTAGCAGAAAACCCTGACCGTATGAGGCAGCTTCGAAGATATAGCAGTAACTATGTGGACGAGAAAAATATTTCTTGAATATTTGAGGTGTGTCCCTATGGACTGTATTCTACCGGCTCTGTGTAGGATATTGTGGCGGGCCTTTTTGAAAGCCGTAATTTATTATCGTGGTGCACAAGAGCCGGGTCATTTCTTCATCATTTTTTCTAATTTTAGATTTTTGAAGGGAGTTGTGTTGTCAGGAGTTTGTTACAAGTATCACAGAGTTTCAATGAAACGGATAGATGCAAAAAAAGGTAAAGGTAAAGTGATCCCGTTACAGGCCCGGTGTGGCCCAGAGGGTGGGTAGAGGTATAGCTCTACTATTCCGTGACCGCGGCACTAGAAGGGGGTGAGTGGTCAGCAGCACGCCCCGGCCGCACTTTACCCCCGGGAAAGACCCGGTACCCATTTTGCAGGAGGCTGGGTGAGCCCCAGGGCCGGTCTGAACGGGCGGAAAATCTCGTCCCTACAGGGATTCGACTCCGGACCGTCCAGCCCGTCGTCAGTCGCTATACCGACTGAGCTACCCGGCCTACACGGATGGATGTAGTGTCCTTAAATTATACAGAAATGATGACGAACTTGTGTGTGAAATAACAAAATATTAATCCCGTTTAAATTTCGGAACTCATAACGCTTATACAAATTTTAGAGAAGCGAGCCGCCTTTTTAAGGCAATTGCTTGTAAATCCGAGTTTGTGTCTGATTTTAATTGTTTCCATTTCTTACTTGCAACGTAGCAGCAATTCATGTCGACAAAGTAAGTTTACTGACCATTGCTTGTCGCATGTTTTGCATTTTACAAACTCGTGAAAATAATGTTTGTTTTTAAACTTATTTTTAACCAAGAACATGCCTTGAGTTCTACAATATTACCAATAACATTCCTTGTTTACATTACCCAGGGACGTAAGTTACGACATCCAAAGAGAAAGAAATATCAATACACCATGAGCGTTTCAGCAACATAGGCCGTAGAGCCTAGTTTATATCCGGACTTCCAATAACCATCTTATTTGTACACAGTGTGTATCTCTGTCACTATTTCGTTCATTGTTGTTAAGTGATTAAATTAGAATTTATAAGATTGGTTTATCAAATTACAGTTCAACAACACAATGACGGGTTTTCATTTCCGCTACAGAGAGTTGCGTTACATCTAACGTGAACTACATGACTAATCTATTAGATTATTACAAACACGAATGTTTATGGCTTACCATTCTGTTACAGTAGGATTTAGTGTAATTATTACATATACTAGCCTGTTGTCACCGCCATATCGTGAATAATGTTATTAGAGTAAAATACTGAATCATATACCGTTGTAATAACGTGTTTCCATAATTCATTTTCGTTTTGATAATTATTCTTATTACTACAACGTATCCGGTATAAACTTTAATTCTTCGATAGAATTTAATTAAATGAATATTTACAGTAATAACGTCGAATATAAAGTTTTAACCAAATATCGTTACACCTATGGTTAGGCACATGCTGAATATGGCGGTCAAGCGAATGACACTCTTTTCTCCTATTCGAAGGTTTCTCAGCTCCAGATAAGAGACCTGCTATCTTGAGAGAGATATTTCTTGATTTTCCTCAATCCCTTCCTTCCAAATCTGAGATAATACCTTAAACTCGTCCACGACAACGGCAGTGGAAGTACGTTTTAGGCTTAATTCCTTTTCAATGTCCGCCTTACCTTTCAGTGTTACAGAATGTGAGATTATCTTACTGTCTTCAAGTGTACAGCGAACAGATGAAGAGATTAAAATTGGACAGAACCTCCAGGCGATACGTTTCATGTTACACATCTGAAGAATTTTTAAGAGAAAAAATGAAAATTACAGCTGCAAGATTCATACACAAGCAGCAGATTTCGGACATTTTTAACGGCCTGAAGACAAGATTGTATTAGACCTTCGCTCTTCTGGGATGTTACGCAACATAACATCCCAGAATAGCTGTGACTGTCTAGTAAAACTGGGTTTATTAATTACCAAAAAACTTCCTTTGATTAATTATGTTTTACTAATGCTAGCTGTATATTTGTTGCGACCTGCTATTTTAAATCCATCGCCATTTGCATGCAGCCCATGCTACGGTTGTTATGTTAAGACTGGCAGAGTACAGGGACATCAGATAAATATTACCTTCAAAATATACATTCTACTGCATAAAGTTTAAATTATTACAACTAAGGTCTGTATAAGCAGAACTTAAATTTATGGGATATTCGCTTATCTCCTTCTGAGATCGTGCAATATTTTAGTCTTAACCATACAGGTGACAGCACTAAACAATATCTGGGCTTATATTCTGTTCTGATCACAGAAGTTAAACTTCCTGCAGATATCGTTGCAAACGGCAAGTCCACACACTCAGTACAAGACGTGCAGCTTTTATTGGTTTTACAACGTGTAATATGTAAATGATGGAGAGATAATTCTGAAATATGCCATCCCCGTTGTGTGTATAAATAAATAGTTACAGGTATTTAGTCAATAACACAACAAATATTTCTAATGATGTTTATTAGAAGATGATAACAACTACATGTTTCGGCCTATTCCGGCCATCATCAGTTTTATTTCCGAAAGAGTATTAGTGTTTATAAGATTTATGCGGTTATGTAACGATGGTGAGATTTCATCATCTGTGGTTTTGATTTTTACTACTATTAACAGACGTGGTTGGAGGGTGTTCTGTAATTACAGAACAACCCCCCCCCCCAGGGCACGCCTCTTAATAGCAGTAAAAAATCAAAACCACAGAAGATAAGATCTCACCATCGTTACATAACCGCATAAATCTTATAAACACTAATACTCTTTCGGATGTAAAACTGATGATGGCCGGAATAGGCCGAAGCATGTACTTGTTATCATCTTCTAATAAACATCATTAGAAATATTTGTTGTGTTATTGACTAAATACCTGTACCTATTTATGATGGAGAGATAATCTTTTCAAAAGCCTCGCATTTTTTGGCAAATTATCTGAATCCATTCTATCCTGTCAACAGAATACCTTTCGTTTCCATGAGATGCTTTAAGACAGTAACATTTTCTGAAATAGCGTATGCTGCTTTGGATATTTTAATTATCCTTCACCCTGAATTTTGCATAATTTCATTCTAGTTTAATTTGCTTAGATAGAAGAGTTTTACTAAATGTTGCTAGTGTTAGCATTTCAAATGAAAAGCAAATTGCTTGATATTTAGTTAATGTAGATTTCTTGAATTCTGAACCCTTTATTTCATGATTATACAGTGTATATATTTGCCCTGCAAGCATTTATTCATGTAATATTTTTGAACCTTTGAAATGTAAAGCCGAGATAAATAATATTTAACGATCCATTTCCTGGGTCACGGAATGGAGCCTTAATGTTACAAAGACCATCCTGTTAATGATGTTCGGAGACATAATTACTATTGATTCTGTGAGCAGTACAAAAACACAAGGAACTGTGGGGGAAAAATGGATTTCTTACACGTTAGAAACGCGAGGTGCGTCTGATTACATTTTACTACAAAACGTTACATACTGAACACATTTCTATAGTAAAACCAACCAGATGCATCAATGTCTCAAATTAATTTTATTAGAGTAACACTCTACATGTTTCGGACGGTCTTTCCGTCTATCATCAGGAGTTAAAGACTTTACATACTGCAACAGACATATGTCAAACAGATACTGCTGTCTGCTTGTTAGCAGTATCTGTTTGACATATGCCTATTGCAGTATGTACAATCTTTAACTCCTGATTATGGACGGAAAGACCGGCGAAACATGTAGAGTTTTACTCCAATAAAATAAATTTGAGACATTGATGCATCTGGTTGGTTTTACTATAGAAATATATTACGATGCACGGCCCTATGAACGTCAAAACTGAACACATATCAGATCAGAACGCATTACGCGGTGCTACTAGGTTATAGAAGGAAATGTATACATTTCTTTTATAATTACGAATTCTTGATTGATTTTGTCGTATGCAAATGTGTATTGTGTACAGATAATCGCTACAGTCAAGCACAGGCTTCACCAGGCGTTTGTCTTCATATGAAGAATCATAAAAGATGCTAGAAGAAGATTCAAGGCTAATGGGGCACAAGGCTCTGTCATTTGTAAATAGATATCGAAGTTTCGGAGAAGCTTTCTACCTCCAACTTCAGGGTTTATGCAGTACATATGGGTCAACACGTCATCGTCGGTGGCTGCGAAATAGAAGACCGTTTAATCGAGGTGGGATACTCAACACGTTGACATCGTCCTTGCAGCGTCTCTGACCAAATGTGTCTCTGTAAAACCGTCACAGAGACATTGTATCCTAGGGTTATATCGGCCGAAGCGTGAAGCCGACCACTTGCCTCTGTCTGTTACTGAGGGTACGATTTATTGAAGCTACACATATGTTGCCCATTTGCTTTAATGGGGTAACCCTTGGTTAAGCGCTGGGACTTCACTCTAACTTTGTTTGATACCATTAGTAATATTCTAAAGGGAGGTCGTTAATATTTGCATCCCCTTCACTATTGATACTTTATCTTAAATCACATGGATGTGGAAAGTTTAAATCGATTCCATTCTTTCACATAAAGATTTAAAACTTAATGACACTTACCTCAAGTGTCACCCCAGCATTTTACGTAATAATGTTATCCTCAGTTTTTAGTTTGGAAGGGGTGAGAAGAAATGGTTATGGCGGGGGGTTGAGGGAAGGACTACAGATTTTTCCACTTGGATTTTCGAGAGTCTCGTAGGGCAGAAAGAGCGGCAGATAGCGAGCGAGAACAAATGACGTCATTAAATGCAGAGGGCTTGAAATAATGACCTCTCAGCGCGGTCTCGGCTCTAAAACAAAATCGATTCCATTGACCAGAAGCCAATATATAACTAGACATTGGTGTGAGCGTCAAAGCATGGTGCTGTTCCTGAAGACAGACCAGGGATTCATGCAGAAACACATTAGAACCTCACGGCTATTGCTTCTGTTTCCATGTACGGTGCTGTCGGTATCTTACTGTTCGGTATTGTGTGAGCTTGTAGACTGTTTTGACATTCAGGGAGGAAGATAGGCGGATAGTGTTCTACGGTAGGGTGCTGCGGTACACACTTAAACGTAAGGAGAAAATAACATAAGACTGGAGAAAGCTGCATAAAGGGGAGCTATGTGATTTGTACTATTCTCATTTTTTTTTTGTGGTGCAACAGCCCAACTCGGTCCTAAACCACTTCATAGTTGAGGGTTGTAGCCTACACACAATTGAACACACATGCCAAGTAGAACTCGCATGGACGAGTAACCAACTGTTCGCATAAGCCGCTACCTACACAACAAACACATAGAGAATCCATTCCCTGGGCGGGGTTCGAACCCGAGATCCGAGCAGTCAAATGGCTGCACACTTACGCCTTTTATCGCTATTGTCCTCGACAAATATTATTAGTGCTATCAGCACAATCGTGTGTGATGTGATGGGGGAGGATATGTGTCAACTTTGGTAAAGCAATGCATACGGAGTTTTGGTGGGGAAACCTGATTGAATGAGGCCGCGTGGAAAACATGGATTTTTAGAAAACAGAATTTGAAAATAATACGTGAAAAATAAATTATATTGTGCATCGAGTGTTTAGAAAGCAAAATTTTTTCTACTTTACAATGAATTAGAGGATGACTTTGAAAACTGCGTTAATCAGTAACATGCGTGTGCGCATAATTTTTCTTCTGCTAATACTAACTGTATATTCATTCTGTACGAAGTTTTGATTTCTCTCCAGATTTATTAAGAATCAGCTAATAATATACAGTCGAGTATCACCTAATTTAGATTTATTATAAAGAAACAGCGCCACGTTAGTCTTAATTATCCAGTCCGGTGAAGAGTTTCGCTTGCACCGATCTTCTGAAAGCAAATCCGCCTCCTAATTGTTTTAAGCCCACCATACTTTAAAATTTTTGTTTATTTATTTTAACCCTTTAAACGCCGAATTAAATCCCATCGGCCACTTGCTGGCATTATTAGGAGCTCACCATATTCTCCACGTTGGCAGAGTAAGTTTTAATAATCAACGCGTTTACGTCTTGTTACGTGTTAAGGGCGCGTCTGTTTCAGGGTATCATGATTTCAAATTATGTTTTAATTTCCCCTTGACGGACTTCATGCACCTTTTTTTATGACCCCGACAACAAAAAGACCCGACCCTAATTTTCACATTGTGAACAGTAATGGAAGTGACAGCATTAGGCTTGCTCTGTTGTTCTCATATAAAGTTGTGAACTCATGTAAATGTGCTGTGCCATACAAGCTGCTACTCTATCATCAGCCTTTGACGAAGATAGGACAGGGATACAAAAGCCTACGGTCTTATATTTCAGTGATGATGGTAGGTAACAACCTGCTCCTTTTATTCAGAAAGATTCGGTTCCTTGCCATTATGGTGAAACCATTAATAAGTATCATAATTAGCACACGAAATCCCTTCCTCCATACCGTATACGCTCCTGGCATTAGGCACATCATCTTGAATACGTGCAGTCGCTGTACGAAAAAAATGTGTACTTACTTGCTGTTATAGCGAATTTCAGTGCGCACAAAAACACTAAGAAATGCCGAGCCACGCCACAGAGTGTCTTGCAGTTGATATGTCGACGGCATTTTGCACTTTCTATTTATTTTACGAGAATTGTACGTCGACTTATACTGGCCGTCCTGCTGCGATTTTATGGTCCTTTGTGCCGGCACTCGGCGCTGTCCACCTTACAACATCATCGGCGGACGCCAGACATCTAGCCAGTTGTGTGATACACGTGCAAGCATTGTTCCGCTACCACAAGCCTCTCCGCACTGCAGAGAGTAGCGTTCATCAACCAATGCACGTTGTAGGATTACAAACTATGTACAGTTTTGATAATCCGTTTAAAGAAACACCAACTTGATGCACAACGTATTCTTAGTATATTTCGTCATCCTCTACATGTTTCGGACGTATCTAGGCCCGTCATCAGGAGGTACAATTGTATGTATACAACATCTGATACTTATTATTCTTTTTAGATGACTGTCTGTTGCCCTGGTTGGATTGGAACTTCCAATCCAACCAGGACAAAAGACAGTCACCTAAAAAGTATAGTAAGTACCAGTTTCTGTATACATACGGTTGTACCTCCTGATGGTAGATCTAGATACACCCGAAACATGTAGAGGTAGACAAAATATACTAAGTTATAAATTGTGCATCAAGTTGGTTTTTTTTTACACGATTCTATCGAGAAGCACGGTCAAGAAAACAAAATTTTTACAACCCCTTACACGTTTCGGTGCTGAGGCGTCGTCTTGAGGAAGTCTCAAATACAAACGAATACAGGCACCTGTACACCAATCTGGGAATAACAATGCTAAGTGTTATGATATTTAAAACGTTAAAATTGTAAAATATGTAAAATGGTAACGGTCAAGGTACCCCATTACAGGCCTGGACACGTCCTTAGAGCCCCAAGAAGTTGAGGTTCCCAGGATTTGGTTGTCAGGACTAAGGACCGAATGCCTATAATCCCAGGAGATAAACGTGTTAATTTATGTTAGAGGCTGCGTTGAGGATCATAGTGCAGCCGGAAGAATTAAGTTAGTGAAAAATTCCAATGACTCAATCTGGAGTCAAATCCGCAACTTTCCGGCTGGCAGCGGAGTGCGTCAAACATCTGCGCTAACGCTTTCCCAAATATAGGCTGTAAAATGGTAAGTATATAATTTCAGCGTTACTGATGTTTTGTTTCGTCATAATTCTGACCAGCTACCGGTGGAAGTAGTGTCTGTTTACTTTATGTACAGTATGTGCGTACAAACATCTGAATCCATCCTTTGCGGTCCAAGAGGATCCATTCCCGTAGTCTTACACTCTACACTGTTTCCGCTAGGATAATTTATTGGTTTTGTACTTGTGAGTACAAGCTTTGACCTTTGAAACTGAAATAAAGATCTGACAATAAAGCTATATTAACAATAGGTGTGGGTATCAGTCAATAACACAACAATATCTAAAAAACATATTTAATAAAGAATGAAGTAAACTACAGGTTTCGGCCTAATGTAGCCATCATCAGGTTTTCATCCAAAAGTATGGTGGTAGTGCTTTACAGGATTGGTATGGGTATGTCATGATGGTGAGATCTCAGCATCTGTGATGTTTGTTATATGCTATTTTTAAGGGG